>CEUP01011580.1_pt1 | contig 100351 bp, 102 predicted proteins | sample 531371 | NCBI WGS metagenome assembly CEUP01 (sample SAMEA2622738, study PRJEB7988) | marine metagenome | biome: marine biome (ENVO:00000447); feature: marine epipelagic mixed layer (ENVO:xxxxxxxxx); material: "saline water (ENVO:00002010), including plankton (ENVO:xxxxxxxx)" | depth 150 m
GATAAACCAATACCATTATGGTCTAACATACTTTCAATTAAATCTTTACTAAGTTCTTCAGGATCACGTTGAGGCGATTCCCAATTGAATTGGTCTGGTGGAGTATATAATATTTCTTCTTTTTCATTAACTAGAGGTAGGACGCTCATAATCTGCTATTTGGCTAAAATAATTTTTCTTTTCAAATTTAATCACACTTCGGAATTTATCATATAGGACTTCACCTTTATGACTTATTACAAATGTATTAATATCTTTGTCTAAAGAATTAATCAATTTTAAAAATTCCTCCGTACCATTACTATCCAATGATGAATCAAATACTTCATCTAATATCAGAAGATTTGTATTCATACTGTTTTTAATCTTAGCTACTTGTCTCCAAGAGAAAAGCAATGCTAAATCAATTCTCATCTTTTCACCTTCACTAAAAGATGAGTAACTAAAGTCATCTCTATACCTAGATTTTATTGTCTCATTAAAATTTTCATCCAATTCAAATGATATGAAAAAATCTAATGCAGAAAGATTTCTTTGTATGCACTTATTTATAATTGGAAGATAGGTTTTTATAATACGAGATTTAATTCCACTATCTTTTAATATTGAACTTGCTACATTATGTATCTCCTTTGTTTTATATTCATCTTTAAGTAGTGATTCCAATCTTATTAATTTATCTTTATAAACTTCCAGTTGCTCATTTTCTTCATCTATCCTACCAACTTCAGAAAGTTCTGACAATTCTGTTTTAATTTTTTCTATATATTTTTGTAATGCTGATATTGATTGTAGGTTTTTATTAATTTCTAATTGTACATCATTAATTTGAGTTTGATATTCAGATATGTCATTTAATGATTTCTCTGTATCTGAAATCTCTTTCCACAATTCTTCTAAGCCAGTTGTTTGTTCTTTTACTCTAGACTGTTTATCTTTAATTTGTTCTTCTCTAAAAATTTCATCTATTGCTTGTTTACAAGTTGGACAGTCTGAATTTTCTTCATAAAAATGAATCTCATGTTCTTTTGATTTTATACTATCTTCTACCCTATCTTTTAACTTATCTAATTTCTTTTTTCTACTTTCTATCTTTTGAACATTACCCATACGACTAAGTGTAACTTGTACTTCTTCTTGATGTTTATCATTCAAATGTGCATACTCTTGAATCTGATCTTCTGACTCTTTTATTTTTTGTTCATTGTCTTTAATCAATTTCTGATTATCTTGTCTCAAAGAATCAATATAATTATTTTGTACTTCAATTGAATGTTCTACTTTTTGTTTATCAAAATCAAGATCATCTATATTGTTTTTATTTTCACTAACTCTATCTTTTAACAAAGTATTCATTTTACTGAATATTTGAATATCCAAAAGATCTTCTATAATAGTTCTTCTATCTTTATCTTTCAATTGCATAAAAGGAACAAATGTAGAACTTCCTAATATGACAACTTGAGTAAATGATTTATAATTAAATTGTAATATTGATTTTTCTAAAAACTCTTGATAGTCTCTTGAATGGGAATCTTGATTTAATAATTTTTGATTACATTTAATTTCAAATATGTTGGGTTTAATTCCCCTTGATACTTGATAAAAATTATTACCAATAGAAAATTCAATTTCAACTAATGCTCCTTTTTCATTTATTGTATTAATTAGTTGTGGTTTATTGATGTTTCTAAAAGCCTTCCCAAACAAAGCAAAACATAGCGCATCAAGTATTGTTGACTTGCCCGCACCATTCTCACCTATTATTAATGTTGTTGGAGATTTGTCTAGAATTACTTCAATAGGATTGTTACCAGTGGACAAAAAATTTGTCCACTTAATTTTTTTAAAATGTATCAATTATCCTCATTTAATAATTCTGGTTTTGGTTGAAATTTTTCATTTCTTTTTTTAAGTATGTAATCCAAATGATCTGTAATAATAATATTCACCATTTTATTAAAGGTGACATCTCGCTCATGTGCTTTTCTAGCAATTTTTAAAAATGTATCATCTTCCATCTCAACAGGAACAGATACCCATGCTTCTTCATCTTTATTAGGATTTGTGTGTGAGTCTTTCATTATTACTCCAAGTTAAATTCAGTTTGTAATGATTCATTATATAAGTCTTTCATCAAAAAGTCAAGTTTTTCTTTATCGACCTCTGTTTCCAAGGCCTCAATGTACTTTGAGACTATTGACATAGTGTCTTCTGCGGACTCAATGTCTTCCATTCCTTCTTCCATGAAGATGTCAGAAAGATTGTCAACAACCATTACATTTATTGGATCACATTCTTCCACCTTTTGTACTAATCTTTCAAGTAGGTATGCATCACTTTTTTTCTCAACAACAATTTTAACATAACAACCTTTATAGTCTGAATAATCTTGATTAACAATATCTGTAAAGTCTTTATTTTCATCATTATAATAAATCTTTTTGTATATGACCCTTTCATTAGGAATAAATTCTAACTCTCTTGTTTCAGTATCAAAGATGTGAAATCCTTTTTTATCAGCATAGTCTTGCCATGTTAATTCATAAGGGGTTCCAAGATAATAAACATTTCCATTGTCAGATTTATGATGAAAGTGTCCACTCAAAACAGTATCAAATTTTTTAAACATTTCTGTTTCCATACCATTATTACAATATGCTCCTTTGTACATTTCAAAACCATTAATTTCAAAATGACCAAACATTATTGATGAACTACTATCCTTCATAGAATCTAAACACAATTGATAATTTTCAGAATTAATCCACGGCATGAATAAAATATTTAAACCATCAAATTCCATTTCACATGGTTCACCATAAACATTAAAATTATATTCTCTTAATAAGAGATCTGTGCTAGCAACATCATTTGTGTTTTTATAATATATGTCGTGATTACCCAAAATAAAATGACAGTTAAAGTTTTTGCATACATCAAAGAAGTCCTTTTTCCAAGTTGTTAAAGTGTGAAAGTTTATAAATTTTCTTCTATCAAATAAATCACCCAAATGAATGATTGTGTCTATTTCTCTTTCTTTTACTGTAGGGAAGAATTGATTTTTATAAAAATTTAAAAAATAATCATTGAATATTGTAGAGTCATTTCTTGCACCTGCATGTGTGTCAGTCAACAATGCTATTTGCATTCTCTCTCCTTTTTGTTTTCTTCTTTTTATATTGCTCAAAACTTTCAATGAAATCATATATCTCAGAAAATTTATCCATGGTAACTTGATCTGTTGCAGAAGTAACTTGATCTGCATCAACATAATCAACATTATCTTCTAAAAATCTATTCTTATCTATTGTTTTATATTTAATATATAATTGCTTTTTTTCTTTTTGAATTCTTCTTAGAAAAGCATAATAGATAATTTGTGTAAAATATGAGAATGGGTTTTTAGATTTCTCTGGATCAAAGTTATTTACATATTGTAAACAGTTTTCAATACCATCAGAAATCATATCATCTTTAAATGCATAATTAATAAAATTAGGTCTATGTGATAGTCTTTCTGCTATTAACATAAAACACTCACCAATATAATCTGATAGGTCTGGTGGGGTTGTTCCAAGTTCAACAGACTTTAGGTATTTTTCTCTATGAATTTGTATTTCTTCAAAAAACCTTTGATTGTTAACATAATGTTTAGACGCCATGAATACTCCTTGTTATATTTTTTAATTAAGTATAGTATATCATAGCAAATTAAAATAGTCAAGATTCTTATTTTAACTTGACAATTAAAAATACTACGCTATAATGTCAGTGTTATCCTTTGAAGTTGATATTACGTATCTTGTAAGGAAAGTTCTCTTCGTTGTATAATTGTATTCTGTCTTTTAAATGATTTAATGTATAGTTTGTTCTTTTCTTCCATGTTAAATCATCACTAATATCATATAAGGTTGCTATTTCTTTTGATTCACTTTTACGCAACCCCCTTCCAATAGATTGTAAATTCCTTATCCTTGATTTAGAAGGAGAAGCGAACACAATGTTATGGAGATTCCTAATATTGATGCCAGTACTATATACACCATAACTTGCCACGATAATGGCGTTTTTTGATTGTTCTGTAATTCCTCTAAACTGCTCTCTTTGTTCTGTAGCAGTTCCTCCGTAAATAAAAAAGACTTTTCTATTATCATCACAACTCCCTTTAATCATCTGATATAGATCATTTCCATGTTCCACAAGAGAAAATAGAATTAAACTATTTCCTTTTAGCGTCAATGCTAAATTCTTAATAAAAGTATTTCTATTTTCATTTGATGTAAGAAAATTCAATTCTTCTCTATATGTATGTTTTTTTACAGATTCACATATATCATCTGTATATTGAAGAACCAAAGATTCTATTTTGAAAGGTGATAGTATCTTTTTTTCTATGAGATCTTTAGTTGTTGTTGATCTATAAACCTTTCCAAATAAACCCTCTAGTACTAATTTGTGTGTTTGTGTTCCATCTAATGTTCCTGTACAACCTATTCTATAATCAGCATTTATACACTTGGTCATTATACTTGTAAGAGATTTAGACTTAAATCCATGTGCTTCATCTCCAAACACTGCATCAAATTGGGAAAAGTAATTTTCCTTCATTTTATATATACTCTGCCAAGTAGAGATGATGATAGGTTTTTCTGATACTTTATCTTGACCCGCATATACTACATGACAATTTTCTTTATTTGACCAACCATTGTTTTTAGAGTAGTCTCCAAAATCAGTATACATTTGAGATGTTAATGATGTTGTGGGTACAACTAATAATATTTTTTGTTTATCTAATACGTCTTGAAGATATCTAATGAGAAGATATAGTATAAATGATTTACCAGAAGCAGTTGGTGAAACTAATAACATTCTTTTAAAAATTACACCTGTTCTCATTGCATCAAATTGATAATCATGAGGATCAAAAGGAAGATTTAAATTTATAACATAATCAAATAAATCTTCATCAGATACTTTAATATATTCTTGTATTTGACTGACATATGGATAATTTCTTTTTTTAGCAAATGATTCAACATATGGAAGCAACCCATAATATAATTTTTGATCATAAGCACTAAACAGTCTTATCTTACCATCCCATAGTTTATTTCTAAACGCTGGCATGAACTGAAACCCTGGAACACTAAACGTAAAGTAATCTGTCAATTCTTGTAAAACTGATGGATTTGATTTTACTCTAATGTACGCTTCATTTATTTTTGATATGAATATGGTGTCAACATTATCCCTTAGTTGGTTCACCACCTTTGAACTTATGCCACTCGATTGCATTCCTAATATTCCATGTCCTTTGAGACAATTCTTTTATTATTGCTTCAATGTATTTTACTTTTTGTTCTTGTAATAAGATTTTTGATTTCACTTCTTGGTATTTTTCATCACCATCTATAAAAGCATTTATGTCGTCTTTATGTTTTAATTTAGCATTAAAAACTTCATTACTATTTTCATCTATACTTATACCATTATAATATGCCCATAATTTTTTTCTTTGGATTGTTACTTGTGATTCCAAATATTTTAAAGATAGAATTTCTACATTGAGTAGTTTCCAATATTTGTTATGTAACTCTGGTATTTTTAAGGATTCAGAATCTAAATCATATGGATCAATCTTAGAGTCATTATCCCATAACCCTTCAATATCTTCAATTTTCATAATGTAATTAATCGTTAAGTGTTTCTATATCAAATGACCTATATGTGAATGTTGCATCAGCTTGTAAATATTGAATGTCTTCATTATTAGTATCAAATGTCAAGCTAGTTAATTGTGTGGGAAAAGCATCTTTAAAAGTAAATTTTAAATTTGCTGTTGATGCTCCTGATAAAATTAACAGTACCGCATCAGATATTACACCACTCTCTGGACCAAGATTTTGTGGATCACTTTTTTGTACTTCTTTATATTGATCAAAGTTGTCTGGAAAACCTAAACCCTTCATCCATTCAAATATTTCAATATAATTTTTCATATCTTCATCAATAATAAATCTTATTAATAATTCTTGAAACTCTATTCTATCACCTGGTAATGGTATAGCAGTGAATGGAGTTTGTACTGGTATTCCTTGTAAACTAATACCTGGAAGTGTTACACCTTGACAAAAGTATTCTACATTAGGTAGTTTGTTAACGGCAAACTGAAACCCAACGGGAGAAAGGTAACTGAAATTATCTGGTGTATATTTTAACTTTGCCATATTATAATTATTTAGGTAGGCATAAAAAAAGGAGAGCCCCAAGAAAAATAGGCTCTCCTTTGCAAATCAAGATTACATCAAGTTTGTAATCTTAACCATTCTGTAGTACACATTTTGGTTAGTAGCACCAAGTGTACCATCGATGTCAATTGCACCACTTGCAGCGGATGTAGCGAAAGGATTAGCTACCATGCCATAACGAGTTTTAAACCCGATTCTTGGCTGGAAGTTATCTTCACCAATTGCTCTTACCATTTGCAACGGAACATAAGGACAATAGAAAATACCCGCATCGTATGGGCTTGATCCTTTGTAACCTACAATCATGTAGTTTGTTGTAGCATTTGCAGCAAATGGATCAATGTAAACACGATAGCGACCGTTAAGAACACCAGCAAAAGTATTACCAGTATCATCAACATTAATTCCGGTTTGGAGAGCTGGTGTGTAATCAAGTACTCCAGCCATCTGAAGTGCGGACGCAACGTCTGAAGAACAGATAATCATATTACCTTTTCCTCTACGTGTATCTTTTGCGATCGCATTAGCTTCACGTTCGATTTGGAACATCAAACCTTTGAATTTTTCTACTGACCATCTACCATTAGAATCTGTATCAAGATCAAAAGTACCACCAGATGTTGTACCATACTCAGCTCCAGGCTTAGCGGAAGCACCAATTGATCTTACAACTTCTCTGTTGATCTCAGCAAGAATTTCAGCGGAAAGAATATTAGCCAATTCTGTCTCAGCATCCAACCCATGGATAGCTTTCAAGTCTTGAGCCAATTCCATTGAATATGCACCTTTGAGTGCTCTACTCATTGCTGTTACAGTGACCTTCTCAATTGAGAAAGACATTTCTGGGAATCCATCACCATTAACTTGAGGATCATTAGCACCTCTAAGTTCAGCGTTTTGCCTTGACATACCGCCATAGGTCATGTATCCACTTTCAGCAGGATTAGCACCTGTCTGTGTATTTTCTGCATTTGTATTAGCAGAAGCGAATGAAGTGTTAGCTTCATTAAAGAGAGCTTCATCACCTGGGTGAGTGCTAGATCCACTATAAGCACCATAACGTGCTCTCATAGCGAAAATAAGTCCAGTAGGACCTGTCATTGGTTGAACACCGCAGATGTCATAAGCAACCAAGTTTGGCATCGCACGTCTTACGAGTGAGATTAAAACTGGATCGTAGATATCTACAGGACCATTACCAGCAGTAGAATTAGATCCGGCCATATACATTCCAGGACCAGACTCATTCAAGAGTCCCATTCCACCATTTTGTTCTCTTAAAGATCTCTCCTGATTCTCCAAGATAACTGCAGTTACCTGCTTTTTATATGGGTCTTTGATTTCATCCAACTCTGGATGATTGATCACAGGAGCCCACTTTTTTTGAATTTCTTCAGCGATATACATTTTATCTCCTAAAGTTTGTTATTACTTATTTGTTCTACCCAACATATCAAGATACGCTTGCATTGAAGACTCTCTTGATTCTGCTTGAACATTTTCAATTTCTTCATTCAATTCCTCAGGTGTTGATGTTGTTTCTTCAACTACATCTTCACTCTGAACCACGTCTGTTTGTGGAAAATAAGATTCCTTCAACATATTTAATTTAGCTTTGAATTGTTCTTCATTTTCAAACTCAACACCTTCAGACAAATCTGAAATTTTTTGTTTTTGTGTATCTGCGAGATCTACACAAACATCATTAATCAAAGATTCTTTTGTTGATTCTTTGAGATTAGTTTTCAATTCTACATTCTTTTCAATTTGCTCATTTAATTTGCCTTCAAGTTCTTCGACCTTCTCAAACAAATCATCTACAATATCAATTTTTTCTTCTGGAACATCAATATAATGTTCTTTGAAAAGATTTCTCAATCCATTCATGAAGTCCTCAGTCAATTCGTTTCTGATACCTTTTTCAATTGCAAGTTCATTCTCTTTCATCCATTCTTCGACAACATAGTTAAGATAGTTGTCTACCTTTTCAACCATTTCTGCTTGAAAGTTCTTTGTGGATTGTTCAATTTCTTCAAGGTATTCTTCCTCAATTTGTGTCACTCTTTTGTTGACTTCTTCAACAACTTTTGACTTAACTGCGGCCTCAAAAATTCCTTTTGCTTTTTCTTTAAAATCTTCAGAAAGTTCTTCACCAGCAATAGCTTGAATGTCAGACTCAGTGTCCAATTCAATCTCATCAGCTGTTAAGTCTTTTCTTGAGTAAAGAATTTTTTCTTGTGCTTCGGCAACAACTTCTTCATCAGAAGTTTCTTTATTCAATTCTTGTAGATCAAGTTCTACAACATCTTGAATAAGTCCGAATTTTTCTGAAAGTTCATCTTTTGACATAGTTTTCATCATGTCATAAATTTGAGCAACCATTCCATTTTTTGTAAGGGATTTTGAAATGGTTTCAGTTGCTTCTTCTTCAGAAATTTCTTCTCCGTCCTGCTCTGATTGCTCATGAGCTGGTTTAACTGAACTTCCTTGAGTTGGTTGAGAACTGTCACCCGCAGACTTGTCTGCTTTTCTAGCTGGTGCTTTTTTAGTTCCTGGTTCCAACTTACTAGCTTTTCCAGTATTAGGATCATCCCCACCTAAATCTGATACCCCTGCAGGAGCTTCATTTAGCTCATCCGAGGGAGCTTGTTCAGTTACTTCTTGTTCTTGATCATTTAACATAGTTCGCTCCTACTTTGTTATACAAATAAAAATTGCGTATTAATATTATTTATAATTATTTATAGTTTAGAAATAAAATCTCTAAACGCATTTAATTTAGATTCTTCTAAATGAATCATTGACGCTTTCTTAATACTTTTCATATATTTATTTATTTCAGTTTCTTTAATTATTCCATTATCCCAAATCCATTCTTTACCTTCCATAATACCTTCTACAAAAGCATTTGGAGCAGATGGATCTGCAACAATGTCTGCAGCAGTTGAAAGATAAAAATCATTTCCTACCACGTTACCATTCTTAGATGGTGTCAAAGAACCCATTCCTCTAGATGATACTCCTAGAGTAGCACCCGCATTAATTAGTTCTCTAACAATGTTACCATTTGGTGTACCTAATATCTTAGCTTCACCAATAAAGTCATTACCTTCTTTTGTTAAGTTGGTAATCATATGTGAAACTCTATCAAGATTTACAGTTGGTCCGTCTGGATGTCCAAGCTCACCAAATGCTCTATTCTTAGTTACATATTCTTTATTATATCTTTTAACTTCATTTTCCAAAACAGGCAAAGGATAAGTTCTTTTGTTTCTATTCATTTGTTCCGCTTGCATAAAAATGCCACGAATTTTATAACTTGTTTTACCGTCTTTACCTTCTTCAGAAATATATTCTAAGTGTTCTGACATTTCTGTAATTAACTTCATTTCTTTGCCCTCATTTTTGAGATTCTATCTTTACGTTTTGAAATCAGATCCCTATACATTTTGCCTCCAGGTCTAGTAAAAGCGGACATCTTGGCTTTTTGTGCGGGAGTATTTTTTAACCTATCAACCATTTTTTCTATTTGTGCTTTTGCTCCAGGACTTTGTTTTTGTAATTTAGAAGCACTTAAATCTTTTCTCACTCTTAATTTAAGAGCAGTCAAAAATTTTCTTCTTGCTTGTTTTCTAAGTGCTTCTTTACCGCCTGTAGGTATTGCTCTATTTTTATTTCTTCTCAACCCCGCAATCCTTTTAGGTTTTGAGCGTTGAAAGTGAATCTTTCTTTTAAATCTTTGTGTAGCTGTTAAAGCTTCTTCTAGTTCTAATTTGAAAGATTGAAATGTTTTCATGCAGATACCGATTGTGGAGCATTCAAAACTTCGCCAGTAGGTTGTCCTGTTACTGGGTCCATTACTTGAATTACACTGTCAGGTTGAACTGGTTCTTGTATTTCTGGTTCTTGATTACTCATCTGATCAATTACTTCACCAGTGGGTTGACCATTTGTAGGATCTACTACTTGCATTTCCTGTTCTGGTTGTTCACCATCAACAGGTGCATCTTTAAACAATGTCTGTGCTATTTCAGCTTTTCTTACTTCTAACTCATCCATTGATCTTTTACTAAGAAGACCAAGAACACTTTCCCTGGCTCTATTATTGTCTCCTGTCATAATTGCGGAAACTACGTCACTTGTACTAAATTCATTATCCATTAAATCTCCTTTTATTAATATTGACCAAATCCACCTGATTGTTGGTCATCTGTCTGATTATATTTAGGATCATTTTGCTCTTGAGACATTTCTGAATCAAGTCTATCCTGTTCTTCCTCAGTTTGTCTTAGAATCTTATTTCTAACAAACTTATGTGAATAATATTTTCCAGCATATTCATCCATATCTCTAAGAAGGTTTGCTCTATTTTGTAATAACTCTGATTCTTTTAATTCAGAGAAATGAGAATCTTTTTCAAATTGATAATGAATTCCCTCTTTTATTTTAGCCCAATCTTCTTTAGCGATAACTGTTTTTAATCTTAATTGTTTTTCTAAAAGATTATCAAACAATGTAGTGAATTTTTTTCTAAGTCTTTCAATGAATCTTGTGAACTTTAATTCATCTCTAGTAATTTCTGTTGCTCTACCTAAAGTAAAACTAGCATCAGTTTCTAATCTAGATATTGGCACATTTAATGCTTTGTATAGTTTTCTTTGAAAGTATTCAATATCTTCAATTTCACCAAGATTTTGACCACCAGGTAAAGTTGTAATTTCTGTTCCTCTACCACCTTCACGTCTTGGAAGCCAGTAGTCTTCTAACATGGTCATTACTTTTCTATCATCTCTAACTTCACCAGTTTCAGCATTATAAATTAATTTATTTTTATAGCGCTGCATAATATCTCTAAGATACTGTTCTGCTTTCATTTTTGGTAAGTTACCAACATCAATATAAAATATTCTTCTTTCAGGTGCTCTTGAAATTCTGTAAATAACAAGTGAGTCTTCAATCATTCTTAATTGATTGAGAGGTTTAATTGCTTTATGTAAATGTGATATAACCATTTTTCTTCCTGCATTGGTTACACCAGATCCCGCATAAGCAACCATATCAGGTGCTATTCTAATTTGTTTTCTTGTATAGTCACTACCATTAACTGGCATTCCACCTTTAGAATCTTGTATTTGTGGTTTTTCACTATACAAATAATATTCATAATATTCACCAGACAAATCTCTTTTTACTGAAGCACCATCTGGTACTCTTTGATCTTTACCTCTTTTCTCTCTAACTTTTCTTATTTTTAAAGGATCAACATATCTTAATTCTTGTAATCCTGCAGTTGGTTCATCAGGATTAATAACACATTGATAATATATTCTACCATCAATGTACCATTTTCTAAAAATATCATATCCATTATTGTCAAAATCAAGAAGTCTCATTATTTCATTAAATTCAACAATAATTCTATCTTTAATTTTTGAAGATAAATTTAAACCTTCTAAAGAAATAGAAACTGGTGGAACTTCTCTGCCTGTGATAATTGATTCATTAATAATATCATCAATAGCCATGTCAACTTCAGGTTGTAGAGTCATAGTTCTGTATCTATTAATTAGATCAGACTCATTTTTTGCAGTACCTTCCATATCAATGTAAGTACCATACGCTCCACCCGCTGACATTCCAAGAGATGATGCTACATCATAAGTGCCTTCTAAATCATCTGGTTTAGCAAAAGCTAAAACAGGTTGATCAGGTTCATCAGGTTTTCCAATTTTAAATCCAAATAAATTTATTTGTGCCATAATATATTCCTAGCCAGAGTTATTGTTAGTAGGTTGAATAGATTCAATTACTGTACTTTTTGGGTTTATAGTATCTGTATCAGGAGTTGATCTTCTATAATTAGTATTCATATACTGATAATCAAAAGTACAAGTAAATTCCTCTATCGCACTTGACGCATCCCATGAAACAGCTATATCTGTTAACGTCACTGGGAAAAGTCCATATAATATATATGACTTAATTAAATTACCATTTTTTGAATATTGATTAACTGTTGCTTCTGAAAGGTAATCAAGTTTTGCAGGATTATTTTTAGATATTTTTTCTGTTCCTAATTTTTCAAAACCACTAACGTGATCAGCCCATCTTTCTAATCCATTTCTCAATTCAAAATCCTCATCATTTATAAATGTACAAGTCCATTGTGGATAAGTTCTTTCACCAGCAAATTTAAATCCTCTACCAAGAAATGATACATTCATTGATGTTGTAATTGAAGCTGGAAGAAAGGTACTTTTTGCAGTCCAAGATGTCTTTTTTAATTCAACTGGTATGGGCGAAGGAAACTTTAATTGTACATCAAATAAAGCGGCCCTCGCGCCACCATGTTCTAACGCTTGCGTTTTGAATTCTTCTATGCTGAACATTAAATAAAACCATTATACAGATGCAATTACTGTATTTCCACTTGGACTTGTTTTTTCAGTAAAATAATCATATCTAAATGTTATTGTATATTCTTGAAACCCTTCAGTGCTCCAATCCAAAGCCAAATCACCAACTGAAATAGGAAACGCATTTACTAATGAATATGTATTACCTTTACTTCCATCTTTATGAAGTTGAGTTATAGTATAGGTTTTGTAGTTAGTATTATTATGATCTCCATAACCTGTTGATCTACTACCTTCTCTTTTTCCAGATAATTTTTCCATTCTGTTAACTATAGTTTTTCTCAAGTCACCATCATCATTTAAAATTGTAATTGTCCATGGATCATATGTTCTATAACCTGCTAATTTAGTTGCACGACCTCTCCAATTAATAGGAATAACATTTATATTATGTCCTGGCAATTGACCAGATCGAATCATATACTCATCTTTTGCTGCAATTTCTCCACCTGTGATCGCGAACAATGTAGGTCTTGCACCACCACTAGCGAGTGCTGTTTTTAATTCTGTTACACTAAAAGCCATTTTTTTATTCCTTTTTTAGAAAATTAATCAACCTGACGACCCGCTAGGTCCGGCATCACCTGAACCACCAACACCCCCAAGGCCAGTACTAGTAGAATATGAATTACCATGATCCGCATATGTATATTGCCATGTACAAGTAAATGTTTCAATTGTATTTACTGCATCATGACTTAAATCAATTGGTGAAACAGAACTTGGCCATAGACCTTTAAGATCAACTTTTGTAACTGGTATTGAATTTCCAGTAGTTGAATCTTTTTTATCGTCTAATGAAAAAGAAGTAATAGTTGCTGAACCTAACATAGCGCTATGTGCTATACTTCCGGCTCCTCTAACGTTACCAACTGTTGAATTAATTTGTTCCATCCACCTTTCAATTCCAACTCTAATTTTCATACCTTCATCATTCAAAATGGTAGTTGTCCAATCCCCAAATGTTGTGTCTCCTGCAAAATAAACAGTTCTGCCAAAATACGAAACAGGAATTTCTCCTATATTATATCCTGGCATTGCTGTAGAATTAACAAGAAAGCGAAATTGTGATCCATTATCGTCACTATCATTTAAACCCGTTGTAGTGATTGATGATGGTACAGTAATATTTACTTCAAATAGATTAGCTCTCGCACCAGATTTTGTAATGTTTCCAACAAAGGAATCTACACTAAACTTTGTTGCCATTTATCTCTCCTTATTGTACTACTTCATTAAATGCAACACCAGTTCTAACTGCCACAAAACTAAGTTCAACAAAGTTGATGGATCTTGCTGGTTTCACATAAATTGCACCAACAAATTGATTTGAGTCAATTACTTGTGGTGTATTATTTGATTCATCACACACTACCAAGAAATCTGTAATACCACCTCTTGCTTGAATATCTCTCAAGAAAGGATCAACAATAGAAACAAACTGTGATCTTGTGAAATCATCATTGAATTCAAAGAGTGCTTGTTCTGCCGCTTGTGAAATAGATTTCTCAAGTGTTATGAAAAGTTGTCTTACATTAATTCTATCAAAAGCATTTGGTTTTGACAATAATGTTTTGTCTCCAAAAAGAACAGTTCCTTGTCCTGGAAATCTAACTACAGAATTAATACCCTTTGTGTAAAGTTTATCTCTATCTGCAGAAGATGGATTCCATGCAAGATCACCAACATTTCTAAGATTTCCTCTAGAAAAACCTGCTGGTGAAAAGAATGCTCCAGCTGTTTCTGATGTCAAGACTGTTAGTCCAGCAATGTCAGCGTTTAATGGAATAAATCTATCTGTTTGGTTATGTCTATCAAATTGTTTTTTCCAACCAGAATCAACTACACCATAAGAAGAACTTGGTAAAGCGTTTCTAAATGCGACAACCGCATTAGCTTTATCTGCATTTCCTACAACATCTGATTTTTCAGGAGAAACAAAAGCCATACAATCTTTTCTGTATTCAGCAACATTTGTTATAATATGTGAAGCAACTGTTGAATTAGCCTCACCAGCAAATAGTACTGATACTGAAGTATCTGATGCTTCTTTAAATTTATCCCAACCTGCTGTATAATCTGCATTGGATAAATTTTGCAATCCATCTATTCCACCATTAAAAGAATATGTTGCTACCTTACCACAAGCTGGAAATTTAACTGATCCTGCTGCATTTGATCCCCAAGATGATTCTGTACTATCATTAGAATTTTTAGTACTAATAGATCCTGATGGATGTGACATAAACCAAACAAACCTATCATTGTTTAATTTATTCTTATAATAGTCTGGTGAATTTTTTGCAACAGAAACATTAAAATACTTTTGAATCTGTGTACCAGCAGTTGATGATGTTCTTGTTGTTCCCCACATTCCAGTTTCATCAACTATTACAATATGAACTTCATCATTTGAAGCTCCAATGTTTTCACAAAATTGTGATGTTGTTGGTGCTTCCGCTTGTGTTTGAGAACTTCCAGGTGAACAAGCATATTCCCATTGTCTATTAAATGTTTTACTTGTCACTGCTGTTTTTGCTTTTGATACAAGTGTTAAAGCCGTATCAGATGCTATTGATGCAACTTTTAATCTTACTGAATTTGATGCATCATCTGTTACAGTAATAAAATCTCCAGGTTGTACTTGTCTTGTAAAAAATGTTCCAGTACCAGTTACCGATTTACTATTAACTGCAACTGATATTGTACCAAAAATAGCACTTGAATCTGATTCAAATCCAGAAGTTTTATAAACATTCATACTTACTGTAGTTTGTGCTGTTACTGATGATGCTCCAGGTGTTTGTACAACATATGCAGTATCAGTTCCAGTTGTATTCATAACATTATTAACTAAGTATTTTTCAGCACCAATCCAAATTGTATCATTGTCTCTGACTTCTTCATAAAAGTTGGCATCTGTACTAGACAATAATCCAGTTGTTCCATCAATTGTTATTGAACCAGTTAATGTCCCAGATTCTTTGTCTGGACCACAAATAGATATTTTTAAAGCGTTACCTCTTTGTCCCGCCCATTTTGCTACAAAAGGACCATAAGTTCCATTTTCACTTCCACCAGTCGATGGATCATAATTAACTTCATAACCTTCTTGATTTTTAATTAGTACTGTTGCACCCTCTTGTGTTGCACCATACGTTGTATTTGCTGTGGATGCATTTCTTGCTGAAGTGTTAGCAATTCTTGAAACTTCTACAGTACCTCCGTATGAAAGAAAGTTTGCACATGAATAATATGAAACAAATGTACTTTCATCTGGAATGTAAAATTGGTCGTCTAATTGGGATACTGTTGAAACTCTACCTCTTGCTGGATCTTCGATTGGACCCCAAAGGAAAGGCCCGGAAAACCCACCTTGCGTTGTGGCTATAGTAGGTACGACAGTAGTTAAGTCTATCTCTCTAGTGAGTACACCAGGGCTTACTGTGAATGGCATTTTTTTCTCCTATAAATATAATTATATTTAGTTGACTTTTAGCGTGTTAAGTATAGTTCTCTCAACCTACCAATAGTTCACGTATCTAATATATTTATCAAATTTCGGAGTTCCAGTATTTACCAGAACGAAATTCTTGCCATCCATGATATTCGGTAGGATCTAATTCATCTTCAAAACCATCATTGTAAAAACCTAAAGGAAGGGAATGTTCATCATTCATTCGCTCTTGTTGTTCCAACAATTCTTTTCTAATATCTGAATTTGTTATTTCTTTAAAATATCTTTGATTAACCAACCAACCAAATAAAACTAGACACATTACTAAGTCATCATTATATCCTTCTTCTGCTTGATAAGAAGTTCCTTTTTCAGCAAATGTCATAAATTCAGATATAATATCAAAATCTTCAATAAGTAAATGATCTTTTTCTATTAGTTCTTTTAAAGTTGAACAACCCATTCTTTTCACTGCTTTGGATGTGACAATTCCAACTCTTGAATTTTTCTTAAATCCACCACTAACTTCTTGTCCACCATGTGCTGCTGATGTTATTATTGTATTTTCATATTCTATATCATAATATAAAATATCAGCAACCTGATTTCCATTTCCATTTGTTTCCACTAAAGCATAAGATCCATTATATTTTTTAGATATTTGTTCAACCACATGAGGAAATATGATTGGTGATATTTCATTATTTCTATATTTTGCAACAACTTTATATGGTATTTGTGTAACATCTATAATTAGAAATGCAGAATAATCTTGGCCAATGCCTGAAGCAGTGTCAACTAAAGTACAATAGATATGTCCCTTTTGCGATTCTTCATATACATCAAGTTCTTCTTGTTTTCTTACTGGATTTCTATATGGCATGTTTCTTAATTTATTTGGATCAATTAAAGTGTTTGTAGATCCTAAAAATTCACATTCAAATTCTTGTCTCCATTGTCTTTCACTTGTGTTATCAATTGTTTGTTTTTTCCATGCTTCATCTCTACCAGGAACATCATTCCAATTAATAGCAAATGGTATATAATTGTTTCTTTTTTCTTCCGCGTCAATCCACATCTTATAAAACTTATTCATTCCATTAGGAGTTGATACAATAAAAACTTTTGTAGATTGACCAGATGAAATAGTAGGATATACAGAGTCAAAAAATTCTTCTGCTAAAGATGGTGGATCAACGTGTGCAAACTCATCAAGAAAAATTACATTAAATGAAGATCCTCGAACCGCAGATGATGATGTTGCTGCTGCCATTACTTTACTTCCATTTTCTAATTCAATATTACCTTTATTCCAAACTGTTATTCCTTGTTGTAACCAAGATGGTAAATGTTCAAAAGACATTTGCAATCTACTTAAAAGTTCTCTAGCAAGTGAGCCTTTGTTTGCAAGAATTCCAACTTGCACACTTTCATTAAAAAGTATATAATGTAAAAGGTAAGAAATGATTGTAGTTGATTTTCCAGACTGTCTAGGAAGTTTTGAAATTACAAATCTATTATTATGAAAGGTTTGAATCATCCTTTCTTGATATTCATATAATTTAAAAGGAACTAACCCGTGATCTACATGAACAATTTGAACATAGTTTTCTATGAAGTATTGTGGATCAGTTGAACATTTAATTAATTCTTTTACTTGTTCAGGTGTAAAATTTATCTGAACATTTGAATTTTTTAAATTTGGATTACCAAGATAATTTTCAGAGGGCATTAATTTTTTACAATAAACTCAACTTCATTATTATTAATTTTTGCGGTAACTAATGTGTGTAAATCTTCTTTAATTGTAGATATATCTGTTTGTATTGAACTAATTCTTTCATTAATTACCGCAATATCCGATTTGTGGGTAACAACTTCCAATGACATCCATCCCACCAAAGTTAAAGTAGCAGTGAGAAATATTGGTTCTACTAGTTTCCAATGTTCTGTCATATAAAACTTTAATATTAACTTCCGTATGTTCCCATTGCATTACTTGCATATGAAACAGAAGTTAAACTTGCTCCTGATCCAGTTGCAGCAATTGTGTCAGCTGGTGCTTTTCTAACAAGTAATGAATTACCTGCAGGAATTATCAAAGTTCCGCTATTACCTGAACCATTTGTAACACTACCATCTAATGTTATTGTTACTGCCGCTCCAGCTGATGCTGCACACCAAACCATGGTTGCATTAGAGAGAGTGGTTGCTGACCCTCCTGCATCTTGTGTTCCTTTTATACTAATTGCGTCCATATTATTTTTTCCTTTTAAATATTTATATTAACTCTTTGTTCTATACATTGAAGTCCAACCTGTGTCAGTATTGACGTAAACAAGCACAAAAGATGCACCATTTGTTGCTAGTGTAAGATCTACAGTATCTGCATTAATTTTATGACTATTCCTATCAATAGTAATATTATTAGTTGATGAATCATGACCGGCATCAACAATTTCTATTTGATCTCCCATAGAAGCGGATGCAGGTAATGTCATTGTTAAACCAGAACTTGGAGTATAAGTATCAACTAATAGTCTATCACCAGCAGATGCGGTATAATTTGTAGTTTTTAACTGCCAAGGTGAAATTCCACCAGAGCCTGCTAAGTATGCTTTAATAGATTGTTGTGTTGCTAAAGCGGTATCACTATCTGATGCAAAATTATCTTCATCTAAAATTCTATCAACTCTTGAACCAGTTGAAAGACTTATTCCATATTCTGAAATATTAAGTTCTTCTGTTCCAGCTACACCAACACTTACGTTTGCATTTGTTCCTGAATCTGATATTGAAACATTAGATGATAGAACTTTAATTGAAGGTGCCACACCAGAATCAATATATGCTTTAATAGATTGTTGTGTTGCTAAAGCACTATCTGAATTTGTTGCTAAAGTATCTTCATCTAATATTGAATTAACCCTACCACCTGTTTTTAATTTTAAACCAGATTCAGAAACACTTAATTCTTCTGTTCCAGCAACTGCTACTGCAATATTAGCATTTGTTCCAGTGTCATTAATATTCACATTGGAACTCAATTTTTCAATTTTTTCTAAGTATACTGTTACTGTAGGATCATGGATATAATCTATTGAATTATATGAAGTTGTTCCATCTCCAATTTTTAATCTTTTATGATCTGTTTCATATGCTAATTCACCAGAAGCTAAAACAGTATTATTACCATACCAATTACCTCCAGTGTCACGTCTTATTTGTATTTGAGTAGCCATTTTTCTCCGTTAAAAATTATGATGCGTTTCCACCATCTATTGTATATGTTGTTGGTAAACTTGAAGAAGGTAAAAGTCCAGAAACATCTGTTGATAAGTCTATTAAATTTCTTGTAATTGCTTGACCAGAAATTGTAATATAATCTAAAGTCCCTGCTAAAGTAACATCTGTTGAGTTATCAGTTCCAGAAGCGTCAACTCCTAAACTAGTTCTTGCTCCTGCGGCATCAGTTGCTCCTGTTCCTCCTGATGCGACTGGTAATGTTCCTGTTACATCTGTAGTAACATCAACTTGTCCTCTAACAATATCTTGTCCACTTAAAGAAATATAATCATAACTTCCAGATACAGTAACATCTGTTGAGTTATCAGTTCCAGAAGCATCAACCCCTAAACTAACTCTGGCAGTTGCTGCAGTTTCATTTACTATTGTTGATGAATTTGCATAAACTAAAAAATCACCATCTGCTGCTCCACTTACATTGATACCTTGCATTGTTGTAACATTTTGTCCAGTAACATCTGTAAGATAACCACCACCAGCGGTATATGCATTTCTATAACTATTTAAATTTGCCATATTAGTTCTCTGTTAATACCCATCCGTTATTTGAATCTGCGTAGACTAATTCAAATCCTGCTCTATTTGTTGATACTGCAAGATTTTCTGTGACTCCCATTATTTTATGATTTCCTCTTTCTACTGTTATATTATTTGTAGAAGAACTTCCAGTTATATCAACAATTCTTACTGTATCACCAGCTGTAACTGATACAGGTAGAGTTACAATAATTGCAGAACCAGAACAATCAACTAAAAGTTTATCACCTTTTGTTGCAGTTCTACTACCATTAATTGGTATCCAACCATCTTTGTCTGTTGTATAAATTGGTGTTCTTTGATCATCAGATGATCCACCCGCACTTCCGCCATATCCTGTTGCACTTGTTCCACCAGAATAAATGTATAAAATATCTGGTGCGTCTTGTGCTATTTTAATTTCTGTATATGCGTGGGCACTTCCAGGAGTTCCATTGTAATTTACTCCTGTTGTATATTCTGTACCCCCTTGATGTGTTCCATCAATGGTTGTAGAAAATTTTAAAAGTTGATTTGCATTAGAAGCATCAGATTGATCAAATCTATAATTAAATCCTTTTTGTAAATGTAAAGGAAATCTTTCATGTAAATTTGTTTTTAATTTATTACCATCAATAACAAATACATTTTGGGAAGAACTTCCATCATCAGCAATAGTAACAGTGAATGTTTGATTATATTTTGATTCAATAAATGCTTTTACAGATTGTTGTGTGACTAGAGCAGTTGCTGAATTACTTGTTAAATTATCTTCATCTAAAATGTGTGTTATATGTGGTCCAGTGACTGCGGATGCAGTTCCAGAATCATAAGAAATCATTCCTGTTGTGGCTGAAAAATCTTGTCCAGTTCCACCATATTGTGAAGATATTGCAGAAGCTTGCCAAGTACCATTAGTTATAATTCCAACCGTGGATAAAGCAACTGAACCTGAAACTGGTGTTAATCCTGCATCAACTGCTGTTTGATCTGTCCATTGAGATGTTGCTGAATCATAAGCTAATATTCTATTATCAGCAGGTGTGGTAGAAACTGTTACATTATTTAAGTTTCCTAGTAATACACCATTAACATGAGATCTTGTTGCTAATACATCGGAATTAGCAAGAATTTGTACTGTGTCACCTGTTCCAATAACAGTATGAATAGCACCGCCAGCACCCCCATGAATTGTTACAGTTGAACTTTGTGTAACTGTTTCTGGTGAACCACCGTCTCCCCTAACATCCCAGGAAAATGTTCCTGTGCCTGTCATCAATCCAGATAGTTCTTCAATTGTAGTTCTTTTTATTCTATTTTCATCAGATGCATCATTTACTACAATTGAATCAGAAGTTGAAAGATTATTTTGGCTAATTAAATCTAATTCACTAATTACTTTATTTGACATTAAATATCCTTCTCGGAGTAAAAAATATGTCTATCTATTTTTACTGTCTTATTAACATTTTTAGCCCATCTAGGATCTGGTATATAATCTGCATGATAAAAAGTAGCACCATCAGTTATATCAAATATATCATTTGGTTTCAATAAAAATCTTGCAACATCAACTGATTTATTCCAAAGTTGTCCTTTAAATGGTACATCATGTTTACCATCGCAGTACCAGCTAAACTGGCAACGATCTCTAACTGGAAAACCATTTGTGTAATGTTTTCCTTGCTTTATAACTCCACAAACAGTATTTGGGAATTTTTTACTATTCATTCTATTTAGTACCACTTGACCGACAGCAATCTTTCCTGCGGTGGATTCTATTGCTGCTTCAAAGTAAATGTTTTTAGACATACAATCCAAATCAACAGGATCAACAATTGAAATTGTTTTCTTTGCTTCTTCTTTATAAATTGTTGGTTGAATTGTAGGTGCTGGTGGAACCCAAACAGTTTGGGTCATATTACTATTAATAGATTGTGAAAATATAATTAAAAATATAATTGTGGATATAAGTATGCGTAACATATTACCTCTTATAATGGGTTATTAAGAGCCTATCTGATTTGTTTTTTAAATATTTGATGAAGTGAAATACTTCTTTTGATTTTTTATGATAGGCATTTGAAACCTTTTTCTAGAGTTGTAGTATTATTTATACTACTTAACCTCTGTACTCCTAGTGATTTCAAGGATCTTATCTATTTGTTTCTGAATTTTATCAGTTCTATTCGGCCAATAGATATATTCCTTTTCTGGGTTTTTCATCAAGTTTTTAAGTAATGGAATTATCATTTTTTCCAAACCCTTGAAAACTTGTTTGTTTTCTTCTTTATATTTTTCTTCTAGTTCTTTCTTTCTAGCATCAACCTCCAATGTCAACATAGTTTGAATTGTATCTAGTCTTTCTAAAACATGATTGCTCTGTACTTCAACTTTTCCAACAGCTTCTGCTGTTTTAGAAGGACTAACTATTTCTCCAAGTTCATCTGCATCAACTGCAGAAAAACCAAAATCAAAATCTAAATCTTCCCAATCGTCAGCCATTATTTAAATCCTATTTTTCTTAACTGTTTAATTGTATCATCAGCACTAGTGTGATGAATTCCTATTCCACCCTTTGCTCTAAATTCTTTTATATTACCTTCATGATCATCTATTAAAACATTTGGTCTTCCATCTCTACCATCTTTGGCAAACTGTTGTTTGTCTTGTCTAGAAACTGCTCTCATATCACTTTGATCTAAATTAAAATGTCTTTTCATCCATTTAGTTTTATCACCTGCTGCTTGTTGTGATATTTTCCCTCTACTACTTCTTGGAATAGCAGTTAACATAATTGGTTTATATTTTCCAATAAATCCCCAAAGTTTTTTAGCATCTGGCATTAGTGGAAGTTTAGCAAAAGTGTTAGAAGGTAGATCAGGCCAAAACTTATCTTTAAACTTTGTACCTAAATGTTTACCAGTAAATGCATGAAAATCTGCAACCACTCCATCCATATCACAATAGATTTGTGGTGCATCAAATTCTTTCAATTCAATTTCTTCTTTAAATCTTTTCAATTTCTTTTCTTTGTCTATCCATTTTTTAGCAATGTGATTATCTAAAGGTTTTTGAACTATTGATCTTATTTTAACAAAAACTTTTCTTAGAACATCCTCATCCGCATCATTATTATCAACAATAATAAAATTTTTATTACCAAAATATCCTTGAAACTTTCCAAGATTTTTTTGAACATCTTCCCAACTTGATTTTACAATATTATCTGGTAATGTTCTAGATCTCATTTGATTTCTTTGTAATGCAACATCTAGAGATGTATTTACAAATATCATTAATGTATCATAACCAAGACCACGCAATCCCTCTGAAGCTGATTTAATTCTATCATAATCTTTACCAGTACCATCAATAATTAAACCAAGTCTACCATCAACCCATTGCCTCATTCTCATCTTTGTAAGTTTCTTTGCTCTATCTCTTATAACTTGCGATCTTTCAAAATCTTTATCATCAAATTTTGTAAAGTCCATTCCCAATCCAGATGATTTTAATTTAAGTTCATATATATCATCTGAATTAACAATCTTCATTCCCAATCCACCTGTAGCTTTATCAGCAACATATGACTTACCAGAACCTGGCCCACCCGCTAGAAATATTGCTTTGAATATTGAAGGGTCATACATCCCTTCAGTCAAAAATTGATCAAAAGATCTCATGCCATTGATCTCCATGTTTTTTTGTATAGTACATACTTGTTTCTAGTTTTTCCTCAACTGTAAATTGTTCATCTTTCATTTTCAATAGAAATTTTTGATCTCTTTGTTTCCCCTTATGTAATTTGGAAAACAAATCTTGAAATTGATTTCCTCTACTATCTACAGAAATACTTTTTCCACCATGATCAAACCGAGCATGTACTTTACCATGATCATTTCCTGGTGACTTGTTTGTACCTAAAAGTGAAAAATCTTCACCATCTTTATGAATAACAGAATGTTGATCATATTTTTTTCCTAATTCTAACATATGTTTTCTTTCAATATTAGGAATCATTAAAGATTTTTCTTTTACAAATCCACCTTCTTCTTTATATCCACCTCTCATTTCAACATACCCATGACCCAACTTTCTGACATGCTTTTTTAATTCAGAAAATCTTCTCTCATTTTCTTCATCAGAATGTTCTTGTCTATGTGGAGACAATATACCCATCTTTGGTGTATGATTGACGTGATGCATTACTCTAGATAAACTAGACTCATCAATTGATTGTTTGAAACTTTTCATTTTTAATCCTGTGAATCAATAAAATCTTGTTTTGTTGGCGCACCTTTTGAACCAGGTTTGCGCATAGGTCTTCCTTCTTTTCTTTTTTTATGGATATTATGCCATAACCCTTTATTTTTTTCTTCTAAAAATTGCTTAAATGTTACCATGCTTTACAACTCCAATATCTTGCTTTAGTTCTTGGTCCAGGATTATCACAATTATGCCTCGCTCTAAAAGATTTTCTTCTAGCTGGGTTTGATTTTTTAATCCTCATGTTAGGATCACCGAATTCAACTTTTTTAACATTACCAGTTGATGGATCTTTAACATATACTTTTGATTTTTTAACATCACCTTTCATTTTTTTACCAAGAGGAACGTCCCTACCTTGATACTCTGCTTCCGTTACAAACTCTCTGTATGTCTTCATTTTCTTACTTCCTTACGTTAGCTACTGAATCTCCAGGGTTTCCTGTTTTGTTTAATATTGATACATGATATATTCTATTTGGATCAGGATTTGATTGAATCAAATCTGTAACATAATCCCTCATCTCACTTTGTTGACGTATAGTAGTATACCATGAGATTCTACCATTGTCAACTATTTTCTGTGGCTTATTAAAATGTATTGGAAAATCAACATCAGAAAAGGTTGCTCCTTTAAATTCTGCTCTCATTTTTTTCCATTCACTTCCAGAAGCCAACGTTATATGCAAATCTTTGTCTACTAATGGTTTTAACTCTGGTTCTCTTTTCAAAACCATTTTTTGCATTTGCTTTATTATATTTATTTCTTTTGGTTTTAACTTATACTTGAGAACACTTTCAACTTTTATTTCTTCATTTATTCCAATTTGATTCATTAAAGATTTCTTGTCATTCTTTCCTGTCTCTACTGCATATTTAAATAACATATTTAATGCATCACCAATTGCTCTACCCCTAAGACCTGCTTGTGAAAGATCTCTACCATTGACTCCTAACTCTTTGAGAGAAGTTGGTTTTCCTTTTCTTTTCATATCTGCTAATATCATTGATACTGTTTTTTGTTTTTTTGCTTTCAAATATTCATCAATATTTTTTATAGCAGATGGGTGACTTGAAGTATATTGAACCAATTCTAATTCATTGTTAAGTATAGAAGGATTGTGAATTACCATAACTACACCTTCTATTGATTTTTTTGTTTCATTTGATATTTTCATTGTTCTCTGTGCATTTTCTCCTGCTAACCATTTATAATCTTTTAATAGTATAGCTAAAAATGCAGGAAACGCAGACTTTTCAAGTTTATCCATTGTATCATAATCAATGTCTCTTATACCTTTAAACAAATTGCTCATTAATCCAGTTTTAAACATCAACTTAACACCTTTACTTGGTACAGTTGATTTTGTAAACATCTTTGCAAATTCTTCTTGGAATCTATCTGGTGATACTGTTTTAATTTTTTCAGATTGTTTTTTAATTTCTCTTTCTGTTTTTGGTTCTAAATTAAAATCAAATCTGGCTGCAAATTGCATTGCTCTCATCATTCTCAACGGATCTTCTTCAAATGCGTTTGGACTAATTACAGATATCTGTTTGTTCTCAATGTCAAACTGTCCTCTACCCTCTATGTCGTGTGTTTCACCAGTTTCAACATCTTTAGCGATAGCATTCATCCAAAAGTCTCTACGCATTTGATCTTGTTGTAAAGTGATACCTTTACCTAACTTGACTTCAAAATCTTTATGTCCAGACCCTGTGCTTTTCTCATCAACTCTTGGAACAGAAATATCAATAGGTTCATCACCTTTTTCAAAATGAGTTGGAGTAAATTTTAATATACCAAAAGATTTTCCAACAGCATCAACCCTACCAAATTTAGATATCAATTTTGATAACTCATCAAGTTCTAAACCAACCACAAGTAGATCTAAATCTTTTGATATTTTACCCAACATTTCATCACGCACCGCTCCACCAATTTGATATATTTTTCCACCAGCAGTTTTAATTGCGGACTTAACCTCTGGTTTAAGTGCGTGGGACACATTTGATTCTATTATGTAATTTTTAAATTTTCTCATACTATTATTTATTCTAACACCTATTTGATAATAAACATATTAATTCATTAAATCCCATAACTGTAAATGCCCATTCACCTTGAATTGTCACATAAAGAGATTTAATTCCATCTAAAAATATGTAAGAAGTTATAGCACCAATAATACCACAAAGAAATGATTGAAAACTATACCTTAGCCATTTAAATTTATTTGTTGCTAACACTCTACCTAGTCCATATATATCACCAACTATAGCATCGTAAGTTCTTGAATCTCTTTCTAATCTTTGTGCATACTCTTGTTTAAATTCTTCTAATGGTATGTATGAAAAATGCCCAAAAAACAACGGATTAAAAAATGGTGATGATCTGTCTATTTCTTTTGATCCTGGTTTTTTAGGATATCCTGTTCTTGGCATAATTACAGCAATAGCACATAATAGTGCGATAGTAGAAAAAAATCCTAGTATAGATAATGGTACTGCAACTTGTTCATGTTCCATGTTAGCAACTGTTACAGAAAAAACAATTGAAGAAACTGTTATCATTATATTAGCTTTTGTATCAGCCATTAATGACATCTGTACTATGTTTGTAAGATTAAGACGAAGAATATTATCTACCGCAGTAGAAGATTTTCCTTCATTAGTTTTATCTAATTCTTCAAATAAAGTATCTGGTGCTTCAAAGTTTTGAATATCCCATTGATCTCTCATTATCTCTCCAATAATACTTTTAATGTTTGACTTGGAGCACTACAACTTTTTCCAACTCCACCCCAATTTTTATTAGATATTAATGGTCTTATAACATATCCATCTGTCCTACATTGACAATCCTTTACAGATGCAGGAAACGCTGAAATTTCATTACCAATTCCACATCTACCCATAGTCCAATACCAACCATTACACAATTTACCTCTAAATTCATAAGTTAAATTATCAATGTTTGAAACTATATCATTAATTAAAGAATTGTTATCACATACTATCATATTATCTGGATTACCTATTGATATATTATCCCAAACATAATTAGAAGCATTATCCCAAAAGTCTATATAGGTCTGTCTCTGTGTTTGGGTAGAAGTTTGGTTGTATGTAAAATTATCTGACCATGAAAACGTATGAGTGGTTATTGTAACTACTGTTTCATTGTCAATCGTTTCAGTCTCTTGAACAGGATAATCAGGATTGATAGAAACAGGAATAGTAACAACGAAGGGACTTGGGCTATTAAAATAGACCTTAAAAGGATCTGATGTTCCTGTTTGATAAGCAATGGTAGGAACATCACTAGTAAAATTGGAATAATTAACTTCAATTTGAATGTCAATTGGAACATTTACAACACCAGATAAATTTTCATTTAAATCTGTTTCATCATATATGTTCTTCTGAATAAAATCTTTGATATTGATATGATGACGTTGAGGTAGTACTGGCCTTGAAAAATAATATCTATAATTTGCTTCTGGGTATTCGTGTTGATATTTTAGTTTTACATTTATAATTTCTTTTTTATCTGCTTCACAACTAATTATACTTAAAAGTCCTATCAACAATCCTAATTTTACTATCTTCTTGATCATGTATGTATACCTCTTTTATTGGTCCATCTATATTTTTGTCCCAATAATCTAAAAATTGATTTATCCTTGGATAATCTGGTTGTTGATCTTCTGTTTGCCATATAAATTCATTTACCAAATGTAAATAATCTGGAATATAATAGACAACTTGCACAGATGCCTTAGTCCATTTTTTTATAATATATGCCATTAAATATTATCTTAGTGGTGGAGCGTAAAGTAAACCCCCTTGAGTATACAACTTATTGTAACCTCTTTTTAAATTTATAGGAGTTTCTGTCCCAAGATATTTTTCGTAAATTTCTTCATAATTACCTATTTGTTTTATAATTTGATATGCCCAATCTGCATTCAATCCTAACTTTGCACCAAGATGTGGAAACTTATCACCATCTCTCTCACCCATAAATCTTTGTATTTTAGGATCTTTATTTTCTTTAAACATATCAATATTTTGAGAAGTAATTCCCAATTCTTCTGCAATAAAAAATACATAAACTGACCATCTTGTAATATCTGACCATAATTGATCACCATATCTTATTGCTGGACCAAGTGGTTCTTTTGAAATTACTTCTGGCAAAATCATATGTTTTTCTGGTTCTGGATATTTTGTTCTGTCTCCCGCCAATGCTGATCTATCAATACCATACATATCGCACTCACCCTGTAAATATAATTCAACAATATCTTCATCAGGATAAACACCAACTGGTAAATATTTCATATTCCATAGTTCAAAGAAATCTTTGATGTTTTGTTCTGCAGTAGTGTCAATACTGTAACAAACTGTGGCTCCGGAAAGGTCTTTAGCACTTTTTGCACCAAGTGTTTTTCTAACCATAAAACCTTGACCATCATAAAATGTTGTTGGTAAAAATTCTATACCATGAATAACATCTCTTGTATATGTCCATGTGGTTGTTGCAGACAATGCATCAATAGTACCATCTTTCAATCTTTCAAATCTAGTTCTACCAGTGATAGGAATGAATCTAATTTTTTCTTTATCTCCAAATATTGCAACTGCAAATGATTTACAAATATCTGCATCAAAGCCTTCCCAAATATGATACATTGGACCTTCAGACGGATTTATTGTTTTTCCTGACCTTTCACTAAATCCCCATTGATTATCATAAACACCACATTTTACATATCCACGTTCTTTTATTTTTTGTACTGTAGTTCCATATTGTGGATTGTATTCATTGCCCCCTTGATACTCATCTTCTGGCCCTTGTACCATTGAAATGTGTTCACTCTCAACTGACTTTAATCTTATAATTTCTTGTTGTAAATTATCATATTCTTTTTTAGGAACTACCTCAACACTAGGAATCATACCTGAAAACATTGCTTCTCTTTGTTTTGCCAGATCATCAATCTTTGCTTGTAATGATAATCTATCTCCTATATCAGTAGCAGGATCATCTCTCCTTTCCACTAACATATTAATTTCATCTTGAAGTGTGCGTATTGAACCCTCTAAAGTTTCATCAACAACTTTTATATTTCCCTTGGGATCTGCGAATACTTTTTGCCCTATTGTTTCTGTTGGGATTAATAATAAAGTAAAAAGTAAAATAACAAATAGTGATTTCATTTTAGTGTTCTGTAGATTTCCATTAATTCAGCATCAGGCATTTCTTGTGCCATAGTATAATATCTCTGATGCCCAACTTTCATAAAACCTTTGAGATCTGCAAAACTTGGATAAGTTGCATGAAGGCCAGATATTAAATGATCTGGATCTAAATGACATTCTGCACAAGCATTTCCTTTTGCAAAAACTCTTGTACCTAATTTATATCTTTCACTTTGTACCAATACTGTATTTAAATCTTTTTCTACCCATCTTATTTTTTCATCTAAATCTGGTATGACCATAAAAATAAGATATGCAACAAGTCCCAGAATAACTAAAATAAAAGTTTTTTGTCCTTTTATAGATGCAAGAGTTTCTTCCTCAATTGCTTTAACAGGTTCAAACTCTACTTTTTCATCTCCATTTGTAGTTACTGTTGCTTTTATTGATCCTTCAGATTGCTTCTTTGCTTGTGCCATTATTTACCTTTCGACGCACTCTTTAATTTAGATTGTAATTGCTCGGCAAACATTTTGAGAATTATAGGAATACTCACATTTGACGTTAATCCAAATAAGAATCCAACAGGATATTTGTATGTGGCATAAGCTGCTACTTGGGGTACATTATCAAACACTAAAACAATAAGAATATATCCTGTAACGGACATACCCATATTGATAAACAAATCAAGACTAATAAGCCACCAGTTTCCTTGATACTTATCTTTGTTATCGTGTCTATAATTAAACAAAAATACAAAAAATGACGAAAATAATATGATGGCAAACATTGATAAATTTGCCGTGCTAAAAAGGTCATTCATTACCATTCTCCTTGTTTTTGAGCATTTTTAACAAATCAGCTGTAGAACCAACATAAAGATTATTATTTACAGACGATGGTCCTTGAACATTTTTGTCTCTTAATACTTCTTTTTTTGTTTTTTGGAGATTCATTAACTTTTCATTAGTGTCTCCTAAGTTTTTAATCAATTGAGAAGCAACTTCAAAATGCCTTGCATGCTCAGTTGATTTAGCTATCTCCAATAGCTCATCAAGGGCTTCATGTCCTTTTTCCATTAAATTATAATAATTTTCTCTCGCATAAGTATAATCTGTATTTATATCTTGATCATCTGATATAACATTTAATCTGGTTTCTTTTTTATTAACAATATCTTTAATTGGATCATCATTTAATACTTCTTCTACCATACTTTTTATCTCCATGGCACTTCCTCATTATCTATAGATACGCTGAATCCAAAATCATTTCTTGTTCCATCCGCATCTTCTGGTGTAGGTTTAATTTTAATTATTGCGGTATTTGCTGCTCCTATCATATTAGAATCACTAGTTTCCATAAAAATTATACCTGATGAATCTTGTGATCTTATATAATTTGTAGAACGCCTATTACTATCTTCCAATTTAATTCTATCAAATGCTCCTATTTCATCTGAAATATATTCTTGTTCTGGTATTGTAATTGGTATTTGCACTTCTTTGATAATTTTTCCTTCTGTTGACAATTCTGGATACATAAAACTTTTCATTGTAAATTGCATATCCCAAGAGATTGCTCTCCTAGTTTCAAAATCACCATCATATGCGTCAAGATAATTGACAGAGTTTAAAACTATAGGAACATCAACTTTAATATTCATTTTAGGAATCATGTTCAAAGTAACAGTAAAGTCTGGTGTAAAATTTGGTAATATCTGTTCAATTATTTGCGCACCATCTTCCGCATTTTTGACAAGAACATTTAGGTCAAAAATAAAATTATAAGGAACTGGATTGTGTTGAGTTGTATAGTTTCCAGAAACAGATGATGCATTCTTGTTAACAGAAATTAATTTTCTTGTACCATCATACATCACTTGACTCATTTGAAAACCAATCCTTGGAAGTATTATAGCAGGTCTACCATCATTCAAATTTGGTTGATTTATCCTCACCATAAATTTTTGTTTTGGTCCATAAGCCACTGGAACCATTATTGTTTCAATTACAGCACCAGAAGAATTTGTCCTTTTAACAGAAATATTATTAAATAGTGATCCAAAAGCGACCACCATCTTTCTAATTGTTTGATGGTATGTTGTTGTTCCAAACATTAATATTGTCCTTCAGAAAATGGATCTCTATCTGAAAAATCAAATATAGAATCACTTTCACTTTGAATTGTATAATTATTTGCTTGTGTGTCAGTTACTATGATCTGTGTATTTGGAGTTGCAGTCATATTCCATGAAGCACCACTAGTTCCACCAACGACTGCAGAAGTTGTTATTATAGTACCTACAATATTTCCAACTCTTAATGTTTTAGTTGAATAATTCCAATTTAATACTTTTGCTGTTGTAGTTCCGTTTGTAATAGTTTCATCTACTTGAAAATTTCCAGAACCGGAAGCAAAAACAAGATCCATAGCATAACCATAATCTTTTTCTATATCATCGATTGCCGCAATACCAGTATCAATATCTTCATGACTATATTCAAACAATTCACAAGTAAGTGTGTATAATGGTAAATTTCCTAACTGATAAAATACCTTTTCGTGTTCAACAAATCTAATTTCAAATAATCTATCATTCAATGGAAAATAAATTAAATCACCTTCAAATGGTCTTTGTCTACCTTCAATATCCAAATCTGTCCATCTTCTTTGTGATACTGTAAGTATTAATTGATCTCTTATTTCAACACCAAATTGTCCTATTATATCTCCTTCACCACCAAACCCATCAATTGATTCCACATACATCTCAACAGAATGAGCACTTGTAAATTTGGATGCAACATCTTCCGCATAAAGATTATCTGTTGCAACTAAGGTTCTGGGCATATAACTAACATCTATGCCATGTATTTGAATAGATTCTTCAACTAAATCATTAACTAATTCTTGTTCTAATATTGAATCTGTTTGCTGAAAGTAAGTAGATACTGCCATATTATCCTACTGCAAAATCAACTGGATATTGATATTTGTTTTCTAATTCATCCTTGAGAACTTCAATATTTGTTTTTGCTTCATCGAGTATAGTTCTACCATCAAGTGTTGTTCCTCCAGGTAATTGAACTCCTTGATATTTGATTAAATTATATCCCCATTGTTGTCTAAACAGCTCTGTAGTGTATTTTTTTAACCACATATCATTATAAACATCCGTATATGTTGTTGGTTCAACCAATTGAAAAGCTTCAGCAACTAGATATTCATCTACTGCAAATTCTTTAGACCAATCTACATCAACATACAATCTATCTTGATGTCTAGAAAATCTCATTCCTGGTTTACCACTAAATAATTCTTGTAGTACACCCAAATGTTGTTGTGTCATATAATATGGTACTACTGACGTTTTAGCTAGATCATAAACATCATTTAAGTACATTTGATATCTAACGTCAAACATATTCTTGACTGAGCCTGAACCTAATGGAAAAACTCTAATAATACCAATTGTACCTTCTGACACTGTGATATATTCATTGTCTATGTCTGTTTGAGTTATTTGATGTTTTAAATATGTTTTTACTGTTGCATCTGCGTGAAACTCTTGAAACATTTGAAGACTTTCTTCTACTCTGTCTTCAAGTTGATCATCGTCAACATTTATTTGTATAACTGGTTTCCCCAATGCTCTCAAACAATATTCTTTTAATTCTGTTCTTGATGCGGGTTGTGTCATTGACATACAATATCCTATTTTTAAGGCGTTAATATATATACTATAATCTATTTATAAGGAAGGATTGATGACAACTGAGATTGATGAAAACAAGATAAACATTGATTATTCTTTGTTTTCTTGGGATGATTATGAAGAATTTATGACGCAAGTACAATATGTTCTTATGAATCCATTTTGGTGTGTTTCAAATCAACATATTAATATGATGTGTGAGATAATTGATCATGACAATGATAAACTTTTAGAACATTCTCTAAAATCATTTGATGAAAAATATACCCAAATTCAACAAATACATTTGCACAACTTCTATTTGCAACAAGTTGATACATTTTTTAATATATTTTTACTTTACAATAATCACAATTTTAATTATCAAAATAATATAAAAGAATTAACAAAAAAATATGGAAGGTATGATGATCAAATAGAAAAATATGTTATTGTGACAAATGTAGAAGAATATGAACTATTTATTAAAGAAAAACAAAAATTAGACAGTACTCTTGCGTTAACTGAATATGATAAAATAAATCCTAATTTATACCTACAAGAAATAAATTTAATTTTATTTAAAACTGAACGAACAAAATACAACAGTTATTTATCAATAATTGATGAAAATGCGGACAACGCTCCGCCAAAATATAAACGCAAACCACTATTAATGTACAAACTTATTTCAGATATCTTTGATATCAAAAAAATTCAAAATTTAAAAATAAATTATGAACTAATCAATAAGCATTTTACAAATTACTAATGGAACTATTAATTACTGGTGATAAAGGTTTTATAGGATCAAATCTTGTAAACTATTTAAAAGATTATCATATCTATGGTATAGATTATCCCAATAACATTATGACTTGTGTTTTACCACCTGTTGATTGTGTAATACATTTGGCGGCTTCAACAGGTGTAAGAGGATCACATAAACATCCAAAATCATATTTTGATAATAATGTAAAAGCAACAAAAAGAATATTTGATCATTATAAAGATACAAAAATTTTATTCGCATCAACATCATCTGTAAAACAATTACAAAGTCCATATTCAATGTCAAAATATGCTTGTGAACTTATGGCTCCTGATAATGTTGTGATCATGAGATTTTTTACTGTATGGGGAGAACAAAATTATAGGAGTGATATGTTATATGGTATGGCTATGAATGATAAATTAAAATATGTAACAGATCATAAAAGAGATTTTACTCACATCTATGATGTTTGTAGAGCAATTAAAATTCTGATTGAAAAGGGAGTTGGTGGAGAAACTTATGAAATAGGACATGGAACACCAATTACTAATTCTGCATTTTTAAAAAAGATAGGGTACAATAAATCGTTGAAAATAAAAGAAGTAGAAGGTGAATCTGATATTACTTGTGCAGATCCAACCAAAATAAAAGAATTGGGATGGTAAAAAAAGTTAAGATAAATTATAGTTATTTTGAATGGTCTTATTTTTCTGATATTTTAAAAATAATATCTAGAATATGTTTATATCCTGCTGAATTGACCGGGCCAAGGATAGGAAATAAAATGATGTCATTTTTTGATGAAAATACTCTTAAATTTTCAAAGGATAGAAAATTTCAAATATATTTAAATATTACAAAAAATATAAACACATTATATAAAATATTCAAAGAATATGAATTGCATTACAATATCTACAAAAATGAAAAAAAGAATATAACAAATGATCAAAACTTATTACTTGAAAATAATAAAATTATTAAAAAAATTGATAAATTAAATAAAAAAGTGCACACATTATCATACAATAAAATTGATCCAAAATATTTTATATTTACTTTTTATTATATGCATAAAGCTTTTGGAAAATATATGGTTGGTTCTAAAGGTTTTAATAATAGTGAGAATGGAAATGAACTACAAGATATATCAAATATAAAAATGATAATGAAAGAACCTTTTTTTACTGTACATATATTTGATGTTTTATATGATATTTTTGATATGGACGAACTAGACAATTTAAAAATAAATGAAAAAATTATAAATGAGATGTATTCAGAGTTAATAAATGATTGATATTATAATAATATTTTTATGGTGGCACATCATAGCAACATTTGGATTATCAATAGGATATCATCGATATTTTTCTCACCAAACATTTAAAGTATCGTATACTTGGGAAATAATATTTTTAATATGTGGTTATATGTGTGGAGCAAGATCACCAATTACTTGGGCAGCAGTTCATAGATTACATCATGAATATTCAGATACTAAAAAAGATCCACATTCACCAAAATTTATAGGATTAAAATCTTTATTTTCATTGTGGACTATTGATTACATTCCAAAAAAATATTTCAAAGGATTATTAACTCCCCATTTAAGATTTGCTCACAAATATGGAAAATATATATGGTTAGGAATAGGTTTGATACTATTGATAATTAATTTCAATTTCTTTGTAATTTTTTGGTTGTCACCATTTTTAATTAGTTATATTGGATTTGGAATATTAAATTATTTTGGTCACAATCCAACTCCAACTAATAGATTGTGGATTAATTTATTTGCTCCAAGTGAAGGTTGGCATGAAGAACATCACAATCATCCATCAAAATATAAAATGAACAAATATGATATCGCTGGATTCATTATTACAAAAATCAAAAGCAGTTAGAACATTTCCATTATTTCCCTTACCGGAAATAGAATTAGATTTAACAGAAGTAAAACATTATAATTGGAATAGTACAAATATAAAAGAATGGTTAAGTCCAGTTATAGATTTGTCAGGGTTTGAATATGTTTATCCAATAAATGGTATTACAGAGGGATTAAATTATTGGATGTGGCAAGAAGATAGAATATGGATGCATAGTGGAGATTATCAATGGATAACACCTTCTGTACCACATCAAAATATGGGTATAACATATTTGACAACACCATCATCTATAGATGGAAACTTTAAAGAAGTACCTAATGTATATAATTATGTTCTTGATATAGCATATGTAGGATCAACTAAAATTGAAAAAATTAATATACATAACAATGTACAAAAAATATTTTTCTCATTGTCAAAATGTTTCGGTTTGCGTAACATAAGAACAGGGTGGTATTTTAGTAAAACTCCTGATAAAAAATTAGAACTACTAATAGGATCTGCAAAATATTATAATTATTATGCACAAGCAGTAGCAGAACATTTTATCAATAAATATGATATAGATATTGTATATAAAACTCTTCGACCTATACAAGAAGAAGTATGTGAACAATTTAACTTAATACCTTCTGATGTTGTATGGTTAGCAACAACCAATGATCCAAAATTTGAAAAATTTAAAAGAGGAAACATTTGCCGTGTCAGCATTGCGGAAGAAATATCAACTGCCTACCATAGCAGAATTACCACAAATTAAAATAAATTTATCAAAATTAAAAACAGAATATCTAAAATTTTGCTCAAAATTTATAGATGTGGAAACTGCAAATCCTCATTTATGTATGAATCATAAAAAACTTGTAAGTGAAGTTTATGATAATTTTGAACAAATAAATCTTACAGAATTAAATGGCGAGCCCATGCCATATACTGATAATATAAAAGAAAGAATAAAACGTAGAGAAGAAACATTATACAATAAAAAGACACAAGATTATATTGGTAGTTATTTTGAAAATATAGTAGAACAATTTATATCTCCTGCTATGAGGATAAGAATTACAAAACTTGCTCCTAAAAAAGAAATAACATGGCACACAGACTATGACCCAACATATGCTACAAGAATTATTATACCAATATATTCCAATAAAAAAGTTAAAAATTTATTTAAAGTCAGAAAAAATGTTGAAGAATATTTTTTAGAAGAAGGTAAAGCATATTTTATAAATGGGGGATTTGCTCATTCAGTTAAAAATGATAGTGAAAATTCAAGAATTGCATTAATGTTTAGTTTAGATGGACAAGATGATTTGGAAATTGTGCCCAATAGAATTACATATTGAAGAAATAAAAAAATTATTTAACAAAACAAAAGGACATAAACATCAAGACAATTATATTAAATGGCCTTTATTTGAATACACAAAATTTGCAAGAATGGGGTGGGACAAACATCTTATATATTATTCTGCTGGTATTGAAAGACCTGAATACAATGGATCAATTAGAATAATGAGTAGACATACTAGAGACAGATCATATAATTTTGGAACATATAATGATGATTTAAAAAGAGGTTTGGAAACTTTAGAACAAAGTACATACTATGCAAAAAAATTAGGATATAAAAATATATGGGTTAGTAGAGAAGAAAGTCCAAAACTTTTAGAATATTTTTCCAAACATTCACAATATGATTGGAAATTAAATTATGAAAAATTACATTATGGTGGTAAACAATATATTTTAAGAATCAATGACTAGTATAGTTTTTCCTCCTGGTAAATTTTTTTGTTACTTGAGACAACCAAAAAGTGCAAGTCTAAGTATGACAAAATGGATTATAGATTTTGCAAAACAAAATAAAAAACCATACTTAACTAGTTTGCCTTATCAACAAAAAAATTTTAATGTTGATTATGAAAAAAATACAATAATCACCCACCACATGACCGCACAAAGATTAAAAAATACTATTCCTCAATGGTGGAATGATATGGAAAAAATGGTAACAGTTAGAAATCCATGGAATATTTTAGCAAGTAAATTCTATCATATGAAAAAATTGGGTGTTAATCAAGTTGCAACAAATACCTTTAAAGAATTTTGTTATGAATTAAAAAATTTAAGGGGAACTTTAAATCCAGGAGAGAACTACTATAAAATTGATGGTGATATGATCGCAGATCATATTATTCCTGTAGAAAATTTACAAGAATATTTAAATGAAATTTTTAAAGATTTTATTGTTCCAAAAGTTCAACACACAAATATAGGAACAGTAACACAAGAAAAATATAAAAACCTTTATACTGATGAAATAAACAATATGATAGAAATTGATTTCAAATATGAAATAAAATTATTTGATTATAAATTTTGATGTAATGGCCTAGATGGGTCACTTTCCCAACCAATCATATCATTCTCAAAATTTAATTCATTGATATTTGACAAAGGAACAAGATTATCTTGAGGACGTTTATAATCTGCAGCATTTCCTTTTTCATGATCACCCAAAACTATTCCCCCTTCACCATAAACACTTCCTGTTTTAAATTTCAATTCAATACATAAATTTTCTATTTCTTCTCTGCGTCTCACTCTAACATCCATAGTATTATATTCTTTTCCATTCTTTGTAACCCATTCATTTTCTTCATCAACATAATAATCAAACATATTATTTTTAAATACTGGTGCACCAGGTAAAATTATCATTGTTCCACCAATTTCTATTCTACTGATAGGATTTCCATTGATCATATGTTTATGATTTTTTATCCACTCTAAATTTTCTTTATGGTGTTTTTCTTTTTCATTAGGATATCCAACAACCATTAATAAAACAACATTAACATTATATTTACTATATAATTCTAAATTTTTTTCCATTATATCATTACTAAATTTTTTTCTCATGTGAGTGCGAATTTCTTCTGAAAAACTTTCTACACCAATACTAAGTTGTTTAATATTTGCTCTTTCCATTTTTTCATATATTCTTTCAGGCTGATTTTTAAAAATAGCCAATCCTTTGATGGATTTAAATAATGATCCATCTTTTATTATTAAATCTAATAATTTTTCAAATTCTTTTTGATTGCCATTAATCAAACTATCATAAAAATATATTTCATTAATTCCAATATTTAATAAGTTTTTCATTTCATCATAAATATTTTTCGCACTTCTCCATCTAAACTTTGGCCAATAATGCTCTACATCACAAAATGTGCATCTCCTAACACACCCACGACTTCCCATTATTCCTGCTTCAAGTTTTTCATATTTCCAATTTGGATTATAATGAACTCTCAATCCTCCTGGATCACCAGAAACGTAATTAGCAAAATCAATTCCTGTATAATCAGCTATAGGCAATTGGTCTAAATTTTCTATTTGTGGTGATTTGACAATTCTATCTTTTATTTCACCTTTAATAATTTTAGGTAAAACCAAATCTCCCTCATTTGATACAGCATGATCTGCTAAATCATTTTCAATGATCCATTCAGCATAAGTTGATATTGGTGATCCACCAACTATTATTTTTTTATTAGAATTGTATTGTTTAATTTTAGGACTTAACATTTTCAAAGTGGGCAAACTTCTATAACTAAAACAACTTATTCCTGCCCATTCAGCATCATTGTTTGCAATTTCTTTTGCCCATTTTTCAATGTAATCATTATAAACTTCTTTAACAAATTGTTTGAATTTCTTTCCCTTATACAAATCTGTATTGGATTCTTTCCATATTTCCCACCATTTACTATTAATTGTATCTTTCCATAATTCATAATTAAAATCTCTCAATTCAACATCAATACCTTCTTGTTTACAAGAAGCCTGTAAATACCCTAAAGCAAGACTAGGAGTATTAACTCCATTTTTAGGAATAGTACATAGGAGTAATTTATTTTTCATCAATGATCATATATCGCACAGGATTGTCTCCTAAATTTTTTACCTCATGGGATTTAGTGACATCTAGTTGCCATATTTCTCCTGGTTCTAGATTGTGCGTAATTCCTTTACAATCTTTAAAGCAATTACCCCCATTAGTACTTATTATCAAATGATAACGATTTGTTTCATTATCACCATCTATATGAGGTTTAAGAACAAAATTTTTATATCTTTGTCCAACAATAGCTTCACTTTTACTTAAATCACAACCAACTTCATTCTCTATTGATTTTTTAATATAGTCTACTACTGTACTTGTATCTTTTAAATATTTAGCAGAAAGTGTGGTGGTATGCGTTTGATGGTTAAACAACCTCAAACTCATAGCATCATATAATTCAAAATTATCTATTCTTTGTTGTTTCAGTCCTTGCTTTCTATTAGCATACCAACTTTTTTGAGTTGTTCCTCCAGGATATATTATCATAGTTCTACGAGGAAGATCTTTATCAGCATATTTTTCATAGTCATTAACTAAATCATAGTAGGGTGATAATTCTTTATTTAACATATCTAACTTGTCAAAAAAGTTATATTTTAATTTTACTATGTTACTCATCTAAAAAATCCACTATCAAATGTATGCGACTATGTGTCAAACTATCATTATTTGCTGCATGCTCTTTACTTGTATCCAATTTCCATATCTCACCTGGCTTAGGATAAAATTTTTTTTCTGATTCAAATATTTCAAAATAACTATCTTTGTTAGATGTTAAGGGTATGTGATATCTTGTTAATCCCATAGTATCAATATGTTTTTCTAATCTAAATTTTGATCCAGCATATACTATAGCGACTTGTACTTTACCATTTACTCCCAATGTTTTTATTAATTTTTTCACATAAGGACTTATGGTATCTTCTTTTTTTAAGTAAGCACTCACCATCCTAGTACCAAATTTTGTGTATCTTGTATATAACTTGACATGATTATTTTCTATAATATCCCATTTTTCTCCTTTACGTTTATGACTAGTATAGTGAGATGTACCAGAAGGATAATTGCACATAACTCTAATTATATCATCAGGCCATTTGTCAGCGATTTTAGTAACTTCTTGTATGTAATACTGCAAATCAATAAGTAATTGTTCACTATCAACATTAATGTTTAATTTTTCACACTGCATTTACATCTCCAATCAAATGTAATCTATTTGTTTTTCCAAAATTGTACGCCGTGTGTTTTTTACTAGTATCTAATTCATATACTTGGTTAGGTAAATAATTAATTTTAATATCTTCTGTTTCAATGAAACAATTTTCATTTGTAGTTATTGGAATGTGTATTCTAGTCCCTTCAAAATAATCAGTATGCCAATTCATTTCAAACCCTGGACTCATACAAGCAACTACAAAATTGTCAATATTATATTGCTGTTTTATATCTTGTAAGAAATTTAAATCATATTTTTGTTTATATTTACAATGATATATCTCAATATTAGGTTTAGGACCAATGCATTTGTATATATTATTCTCAACAAATGTAGGCAATTTCATTTGTTCCCAACTACGATGTTCACTTATATAAAAAGTTATCCTACATGGTTTTTTTATAGAATTTGTTAATTCTTCAGCATTGTCAATAATGAATTTAAAATTGTTGGTTAAGTTGACCATCTAAAGATCTTTCTACAAGTCTACAAAACTTTTTGTCTGTTAATGGTACATAAAATATTATATGACAACGGAATACATCTGTAGGATTATCAACTGCGTGATCATAAACATAATTAAATACCCAAGCTTCACCAGGACTATAATGTTCACCATAAATTATATCATTTTTACGCACAAGCATATTTACTTTAGGATCAGTATATAGTGGTAAATGTACAATAGCTTTATCATTTACAATAATATCATTATGCCAAGGAAGTCTTGCATGGTTATGCCAATTTAAATATCCTCCATCTTTAATTTTCCATATGTGCATACGATATTTGTTGTCAGCAATATGTTTATCAATAAAATTTGTAACAGTAGGTAGTTGATCATAAATTTCAGTTTTATAAAATTTCATATCTTCGCTATTTAAACGAGGAACATTATCTACAATACTTGCAGCATACTTTTGATATTCAGGATACGCCCATGCTGATTCTTCTTTTGCTTGTTTACCTTGTCCTGTCCAACTATGAGGTGTGTAGTTAATCATTGTTTTACTATACCAATGAGGATGCAACAAAGGCCCCCTTTCTTGTGTTTCTTTATAATTACGCAGATTACATCTGCTATATGACTCTTCGTCTAACTTTTGAACCTCTTGCCATGCTTGTTCATAATCAAATACAGGTAAATCAAGTTTAAGATGAGGAATTTCTTTTATCTTAGCACTGACAGGATTTTCATATTCATATTGTTTAATTTTTTCTACATATTTTTGTTTTTCCTCATGATCAACTTGTTTATCAAAATCAGGAACAAACTTATCTTCTTTACTTTTCCAAGGTACTTGAAGATTAGGATGAATATCTTTTTCATTTATAATTTTCATGGTGTGTACCCTTCTTCATAGTGTGGTTTCCAATCTAAAAAATCAACCATAAAAAATATACGCCCAGCACAACCTGGCCGACTGTTGTCAAATATATGTATATTTTGTGTATTTACTTTGTACAGCACTGCTTTGTCCATACTTAACCAAACTTCTTCAACTTCACCATCTTCGTGTGTATACTGCCAACCAAATTGTCCTTTTAGTGTAGTAGTAATAGGAAATTGAAATCTATGATGCGTATAAAGATCCTGATGCCATTGCATGCAAAAATCAGGACCTTTGTACATCACCAACATTACTTTGTATTTGTCTTGCAATTCTTCTTTTTCAGCAATAGTATCAATTAACTTTTGTACATATTTTCCTACTTCATAGTTTGGTTTCTTAGTGAGTATACCATGCACAATGTATTCCTCATCTGTACCTTTTCTAAAATAATTACAATTAAGAACATAATTATTAAACTCCACTTCTTCATAGAGTCCTTGTTCAGTTCTTTCACGTTTTTGTTCTGGTGATGTATAAGGTGTGTGTCCCATCGGCCAACTTAAATTAAAGTAATCTCCGCCTGGATTATTATATCCACTATTAAGATGTTGTTTTATTAAGTTAATAGCAGGTTGTATATCAGAAACTATACCATTATACCATTCTTCTGTCATTTTAACATCTAATACTTTACTAAGGCCAAGTTGTTCGCTTCGGTGCATTCCGACCTCCTAACGCTTTGTCCCATAACCAATAACAAGCATCTGGTGTGGGTTCAACATTTAAAAGCAAAAGCAAACAACCATCAATAAAACTTACAACCCAATGATTTTTTAAAGTATTCAAAAAATATGATTTTCCTTCTTGTAATGGTAAAATTTTATCTTCATACCCCCACTTAAAATCATTTGTTCCTGTGTTCCAAATTGGTATAACAATGCGAAATGAATCCAATCCATCGTGGTGAGGGGGAAATATACCACCTTTATTTAAATTTATAAAGTGACTTCTACAAAGATAAGGTTTTGCATCTTGAATAAGTGGAATATCATCTGATACTAAATCATACAATTCTGTTTTAGTTTTAAAATCAGTCTCTAAAAAATTAGTACCATTTTCTTTATTATAACTTCTGATACTATCTACACTTGGACTGACAGGATTACCATCTTTATTTACAATAGCCAATCCCTTCACACCTGGATTTACTCTCTCAAACCATCCATTTTTATCTCCATATTCAAAAACTTTCTTTGCTATTTTCACATAATCAATTTTAGGATATAGAGTTTCTAAAAAATCGCCGGCACTAACTATAGCACTATAGTTAAGTTGTCTGTCTAGCATACTCATTAAAATGCTCCTTTATTTTTTCAAAAGTATAATCATATTTAAAATTCAATTGAAATAAAAAACGTTTTTTATTTGTTTTATTTTCTACACTATGTTTTATTTCAGTATTAATTAAGGTAGTTTGATCATATATTGTTTCAAATCTTTTTGGTGTTAACCAATAAGTTGTGCTACCTTCAAGACTTAAAGGAAAACTCAAATTACATTTTCTAAAACTATCAATATGTGGAATAAATGTGCTATGTTCTGGAATAACAATAATACTAGAACAATGAAAAAATAAATTTAAATCAATATCTAAATTACTTATTACATCAGATATTAATTCTCTTGAGTGATTTAATAAATTAAAATAATGTTTTTGATCTGATACTGGAACTAATTCAGGACTTTCAATATATGCACCTTGATTAAATGAATTAGCTATTGTTAAATATTTACACTTTTTATCCTCAACAGCATCGTATGAAATTACTTTGTCATTAGTTACAGTAAAAAAATATCCATTCTTTTCTAATTTTTTTACTTCATCATATATTAAAGAACGTAAAAAATTATCTAATTTATAATCAATATTAATCCAAAGGTTTTTTGAATCCAAATTCATCTATTTCCCATGCATAATCTCTATGTATAAAACTATCAATTTTTTCTGAAACTTTAATATCTTCTTGATCATAATTTTGTACTAATATTTTAGGAACAGTACTTATATTAAAAAATTTTTTCATAATTTTATTAATATCCTTTACATCATAAACATCACAAATAACATTATTATCAATAGTATAAATTTCACGATTAAAATTACAAGTTCCTTTAATATCAATTAAACTTTTTGTAAAATCTTCAATATTATTGAGACAGTAATTATTTAAGTTTTTCCAATTATATTTAGAACCTGTATATTTGTTAAAGTAATAATAACTAATTAAACATATCCAAGGGTTTCTTATAAAAGTAAATTTTTTTGAAATGTTCCACACGTCCAATCTTTTTTTCAAAACTTTAGCGGACATATGACTAATAAATTTATAATCATCAAGAGTGTCCGTATCTTTACTTCTAACTTCTAAAATACTTACAGAATTTTCTTCAGCATACTGTCTCATACATTGTTTGACTGCATGACTACCTGTTTTTTTACTACGCAGGTATACTAATGGGGGATTCTGATATAGGATTGTTGGCATGCTTTTTTTCCATACTTCCATCTGAAGAATATAATTTAAAATACTTTTTTTTAGTTTCAAAAATGTCAATATGATCTATTGTAAAATTTTTATATACTAATCGTATTTCATTTGCTGCTATATCTAAATTATCATATATATCAACAGCTTCTCTTAATCTCATATGACTTTTAATTATATATTGAACACTTAATAAATCAGTAAGCCACACTTTATCTGAATTAGTAGTAAGATTTTTTCTAAAAGCATACTGGTGGTCTAATAAAAATGATTTAAATAATGGCATATTATCTATATTGTCAAAAAAATCATATGCTTGTTCTCTAATATGTTTTTTACTATTCAACATATATTTTCTAGCAAAACCAGTATTAAATAATGTACCAAACCACCACCAATACATATACATTTGTTCCAAATCTTCAGTAGAATAACTATAGCATCTATTAAACATAGTAATACTTCGCCATTCTAATTTATTATTTTTATTATTTTTAGTTTTATAATTTTTTGCATTAAGTCTATTTTTATGATAATCTGTCAATTTTAAATCTAATAAATCTTTTGGTGCATAAATCTTAATCAAATTAGCATTATATTTTTTCCTAAATTCTTGACTATAATATGTTGTGTTTGGCATAACAGTAAGAGGATAAGCTCTATTGAAATAACATCCATTGTCTATATCTTTTTGTAAAACATCTAACCAAGTTTCTGATGTTTCACCAGGCATTCCTATTATTAATTCACTATTAATTTCATAACCTTGTTTTTTTACTTCATTATAAATTTCAATCATTTTTTCATTTCTAATATTACTTCTTTCAGCAACTTTTAATGCTTCCTCTGTATGGGTTTGGATACTCAATTTCATAGTATTATTATTTTCTTCAAATTCTTTTTGAATTGTAGACATAATTTCTGGTAAGAACCTACTACCATTTTTAGCTAAACCACAAAAGGTCACTTTCATGTCTTTATTGTATTCATATTTCTTTACAACAAGTTCTCTAATATATTCAAGATCTTCTTTAAATATTCCATAATTAGCATCAATAAATTCAATTCTACTAATATTTCCTTTAAAGGCATATTCTATAACTTTTTTAATTTCATCTTTATCAAATTTTGTTATCTTACTTCTAATAACACTTCCCCAATCACAAAAAGCACAAGAATAAGGACATCCCCTATTAGTTTCCATAGGAATAACCACATTATCTCCATCCATTTCAAAAAGATGAGTTAATGTCCCATCAGTATATGGTGTTGGAGTCCATTCAACCTTATAAAGTTTTCTATCGACATTTACATTATTCCAACCAATTCCAACTGTACCTTCATGAGTATTAAAAGGTTTGTCAATATTCAACAAAAATTGTTTAAAGTTTTCTTCAGCTGGGCCGACAAAATGTAAATCAGAATACGGCCTTTCAATACAAAATTCTTGTGAATCTTTATTATTTTCTGGAATCTGAGGTCCACCATAAACAACAATTCCATTTGGATTTATTTCTTTAAATCTTTTAGCTATTCTATCATTAATTTCTTGATTCCATATATAACAAGTCAAACCCAAAATGTCAGTCTTTTCTAATTTTTCTTGAAATTTTTTACTACTTTCATTTCTTTGTAAAAATTCTGGTTCAAGAAAATTAAATTTTTTTAATATTTTTTTATCTTGCTTGCAATAAGATATCAAACACCCAGCTGGATATGGAAGCCAATCTTGAAACTGTATACTAAAAGTGCATATTAGTATATTTTTCATGATGTTACTGTTATTTCTTTTATTTTATAAGGTTGTTGTAAGATCCAATCAATTATGCTAACCGCATAATCAACTGGCATTTTAGATACATTTTTATTTTTTTGACTTTCAGTATCTATATAACCAAAATTTACACAAGTTGTATGTATACCTTCAGTAAACAAATGGTGGTTTGCTTCTCTAAGAGATTTTTTTTCTATTGCGTATCTATAACGAAATGTATAATCACTAGCGTGTGATCCTATATTAATTATACGTTTATTTAACTCTGCGGCTTGGTATAATAATTCTACTTGTTCAAAACCATTGTGTTTACAATTAATAAAAATATCACAAGATTTTAAATTTTCACAATTTCCATACTTTTCAACAAGAGATTTTCCCAAACCCCTTCTTGTTCCTGTAATAAAATATTTCATAAAAAGGTTTTGTCTCCCGGCCATAATGGTAATTTGACTCCAGGTTTACGTTTGGGTATTTTACTATCAGCAGAACTTACACAAGCATCTGACAAACAAGGTTGCGGACTATCAAATAATTTAAATCCTGTTTCTATATTACCTAAAGGTAAATCTCTGCAAGAATAAGACCGCTTAATGCTCCCATCAGGCTCGCGGATAATGATACTGCGATGGCCAGACGAACAATCCCACCCCCTGAAATTATTAAAATTAAACGCATTGAATCTTTCTGCTTGATCCATTTCATAAGTTTCACCTTTTGAGTCTATTAATTCTATTTCCATAGTTGGAGTTTTTGATTCATTATATAATATGTCTAATTGACTATCTGTGTATCCTTCTACTACTTTTGTGGCAGTTGGATTAGATTGTGGTTTCAATGTTGTATGTATCCCCCTCTCTTTGAAATACAAAACATGATCACATAATTTAAAAAATCTTTCCGGAACCATAACCATATTTATTGTAATGCGAATACCATTGTCTTGACAGAAAACTAATTTGTCAGCAAATTCTTCTATTTTCTTTTCTGTATTTAAATGTTCAAAATGTGCAGACGCAGTAATAGAAGCTCTGTCAAATTGTTTTGCGTATTTTACATATGTCTCAAACCAACTCATTTTACGTGAGCAGTTTGATGTCATGTGAATTCTTTGTCTCTTACAATTAATATTATCATCAGCTAAATGTTGCAAAATATTTAAATATCCAGGATGAAAAGTGGGTTCTCCACCAGACAAAGACCAATTAAAACTATTAAACCCATTGTTTCTTGCTTGACGTTTTATTTCATCTATGGTAGATAAACATAGTTCCGTAGGTCTATGATCTTTTTTATCTGACCTAGCATAAGGCCAACAGTATGTACATTTGTAATTACAGAACCTGCCAAGTAACCATGACACAGTGAATGTATCATGATAAAGCATAGTTTTTGTTCCTACAAGTTCTATATCATTAAAAGGTATTTTTGTAAAGTCTAACATATTCTTTTTATTTTTAATAAATTTTTATGTGAATATTTTTCAATATCTATAACATTTGCAAATTTATTAAAAAAATTAACATAATAAGTTGGATCACCTGAAAACCAATTCCTTTCACCTTCTGCAATACAGAATATAAATGTGCCATTTATTTTTAATAAATTTTTAAAAATTCTTTTTACTGTTTCTTCTATATAAAAAAAATCTTTAACTTCTTCATTTAAACCATTGAATAAATTTAATCCAACCGCATACATACTATCAAATTTTTCCAAAGGAGAATATGTATAAAGATTTTCAACTAAAAAATTAGCTCCTTTAGAATTATTTCTAGCATACTCAATTGCTTTATCTGATAAATCTATTCCTGTCACATCTTTATATTTGTAATTATCATATAAAAAATTAGTATGAATTCCCATGCCACAACCAAAATCTAAAAGTTTATCAGAACAATTCCATCCAGAAAATTTTTCAATTTTTGGAATATAATCTTTTGAATATTGTTTTAAACCTTCTATTTTGTTTTCTTTTGATAAATTTAAATCTGAACTTGGTCCCATATCACTTTTAAAAAACATTTCTTCATTTGCATAATACTTGGTTTGATGAACATTGTATAAAGTAGATGGACAAACATGAGACAAATATCGATATTCTTTTCGATTTATCAACCAAGGACAAGCCGTTACCAAGTCTTCAGCATTAGGTTTAACAAAATCCGCTAATTTAGTAAAAGATAAAAAATCATAATAACTATCTTTATCTTGTTCCGCTTGTTTAAAACCTTCAGCTAATTTTAAAATTCCACTTTTTGTTGACCTTTTGTTTACAGGAATATTTTTTATTATTAAATCATGTGCTTTTTCTAAATGCTCTTTTGGTAAAACAGAATAAGATAAGTATTTTGGAAAAGCAACTATATTTTTAAAATAACTATCTATACCTTGTTCTTCAAAATATTTAAATATTTTAACTGGTTCAAAAATATTATAAGCCATCCATAAAGTAGTTATACTTAAATATATATTAAATACTTTTTTAAATTTTTTTATATTATCTAATACGTGTTCAATTGTAAAATTTTGTCCACCTCTAATATATTGATATAATACATGATCTAATGCTTCTAAACTAATTGATAAATTAACTTTTTTAAAACATTGAAATAAATTAATAAATTTTTCATTATATATTGTTCCATTTGTATGAATATCTAATATAACATTTTGTGTGTTTATATTTTTAATAATATAATTTAACAATTCAATATTTGCTGGTTCAGCAAAAGGTTCTCCACCTTTTATCGCAATAAATTCTATATTTGGGCATTTATTAATAATATCTTTTACTGTTTCTAAGTTATTAGCATTTTTTTTAAAAACATTTCCCTTATCTTCATATTGTCTTGGAAACCCTCTATAATCTTTCCAGTTAAATTTTTCAAATATTTTTTCAGTTGGTATCCATGAAGTGCTGTAACTTCCACTACACATTTTACATTTTAAATTACAAATATTACTCATATCAATCTCCAACATACGAATATCCATTACATCATGAAATTCAATATGTTCAAAGGATTGATTGAGAAATTTTCTACGACTCCATCCTACTTTATCTTCTTTTGTTTTACAACTTATACAATTATTATGAAATTTTCCATCTAATAAAGATTTCCTCAGAGATTCTGTCTGTTTCCAATATTCATCTAAATTTTTTGTAGGATTTGAATTCTTATACACAGGATCAGGTAATAAAGAACCATCCATATGAACAACTAAACTATTCCAAGGAGCTTTACAAAACATTTTTTAATTCTATAAATTTGTCTAAATTGAAAGAAGAATCTATAGCTAAATTAAACTCATTAAAATCTACCATTGATGCTTTTTTATGATAAGATCCTTGACTCTCTCCATAATCTAAACTCAAATATTGTATTAGTGTTTTTCTTAATCTAGGATATCTTGTTTTGATATCATTTTTTTTATATTTTTTAATAAGATTATCTTTATACCTTTTTGGTAAAACATAAATTGTTAAAGGTTCTGGTGTAAGTACTCTATTTGATCCAATCCACGGCCATTCTTCACAATCAGATTTAATATGACTAAATTGCTGAACATAATCAATATATTCCTCAAAAAAATGAATGTTCAACGCTTGCCAACATGGAGCAAAATGAATATCCCAATTTTTATTTTCTGTTATGAAAGAAAACCAAAGTCTGATAACATTATCAATTTTTTCCCAAGATACTCCTGGTCTTATGTATTCATTTAATTCACCAATACCATCTATACTAAGTTTTATTACACCACCATTTGCTAACTTTAATTTTTCTATTATTTGATCATCTGGAAATATTGTTCCATTAGTATTATATTCAAAAAATATATTTTGAATCATATTTTTAGGCATTAATTGAATAAAAGAATTATGTTCTTTACTTATAAATGGTTCTCCTCCCATAATTTTTATATATTCCAAATTAGTAAACATGGAAGGATCTTCAATTTCCATTTTCCATAAACCTTTATCTCCTGTATCTAAGGACCATTTTTTATTATATAAAGATGAAAATTTTCCCCAAACACTATTCCATTTTGTACTATAACTTGGACCACACATTCTGCAAGTTAAATTGCATTCATTTGAAAAAGATATATCAAGAGCTTTAATTTCAGATAAACTTTGATTTATATTATAATTTTTTAATTCAAATTTATCATTCATAAAAATTCTATAACTATTAACACCCATCTTTTCTTTGTTTAAACAACGTTCACATCCAGCTGGAATTTTCCCTTCTATCATTTCTTTTCTAATTTCTTTAAAATAATCAGAATTAAAACTATCAATTATAGAAGAATCTTCAACTCTAGGAACTTTTACATTATTTGATCTATTTTGTATTTTATTTTCAAATTCACAACATGGACCAAATACATGATTTTGAAACTGCTTTACATGAATAAATGGCATAACACAATAAGGTTTAGTCATACTAAACTCCTATAACTATTGATAACCACTTTTTTAAAGATATTTATTTTTTTCTTAGACCATCCATGAATGATCATATGTATTCTATTTTCATTACTTTTGTTCCAAACTGCATGAGGAATTGAAATATTCATCATTCTTATTTGTCCTTCTTTCCAAGGAACAATACCATAATCTTCCATCCCCATAATACACCCTTCAGGATTATTTAATGATATATTAAAAGTTTGTAATCTATTTTCATCATCATCTTTATGTGGAAGAATATATCCATTAGGTTCTAATAACATAAATCTAATTCTTAAAAAATCATCTAAGAATATTTTATTTTTTAAAAAATTTGTTGTTACAGGACATTGATCGCATATTTCTGTCCAATGATATTCTGGTAGATTATTTTCATATTGATCATCACCCAATGTATAATGTTTTCCTCTACCATGAATTGTTAAACTTTTCCATCCCTTATGTTTTTCATTATAAGAATCTCTATGATAAACAAATTCATGCAATAAAGAATTTGCTTCATCATACATTTTTTTGTATGGTATATCAAAATGAAGATGTAATGTAGCAAGATTTGATTTATGAATTATCCATGAAAATTTATCACTTGATTCTAAATTTCTATAATGATTTTCAAGATTCCTATACGCAAAGAAGTTTGAGAGAATTTTTTGAGTGTTCATAATAATCCTTTCTCCATTCAAAATTAAAATCTTTATCTAAATTGGTATCAATATCATTCATAGAAATTAAATACGAACCAGTTCCATATTTTCGACTTAAAGAAAGTTCTCCATAAAAATAACTATTATTTTTTTTGAATTGCTGTTGATCAAATACAATTTTTTTAAGTAAAACATTATAATCAATTTGACTATAAAAATATGATGTATCAACATAATGAAAAATATTACTAAAATAAATTAAAATATTTTTAGTTGTTTGTGTATATTTTTTTAAAAGATTATAATTTGTCAAACTACTAAGGGAATAATTAACATGACTTAACTTTCTTATTTTATTTTTTAAATTATCCCATTTCATAGTTTTATTAAAAAAATCTAATGCATATTCATTCATAATATCTTCATCATTTTCTATTAATTCTATACTATTATTTAAAGATTTAAATATATTACAAAAATCTGAATACTTTTGTTTTTCAGGATTAAAATCACTAATTAATAATTTTGTAAATTCAATAGCACGTTGTTGAATATCAACAAATCGCACGGTTTTTAAATTTTTACATTTATCTATAATAGCCAATGCTTGCAATCCATTTGCAGGAGTAATTAAATGTTCAACGTGTGAAAGATCAAAAGAAAATAATGGTTCTGTCGCAACATTATATATCATTTGTGTTTCAGACAAAAAATGAACCAAGTTCCAAAATGGTACAATATCAGAATTCAATATTATTGGTTCTCTAATAGATTTTTTCCTTGAAATACTGCTCTCAAAATTATTCCATGGTCTTTTTTTAGAATTATTACTTTTTAAATTATAAATAAAAAATTTTGATTTTTTGTCTCCAATTATCCTATAATTTAATTCATTTTGTTCTTGTTCTGAAAACCTCCTTAAAAAATTTTGAATATCTAATAAACATCCTAAAGGAATAAAAACAACAAAATCAACTTCTTTTAAATTTAATGAATATTTTTCATCATTATATCCTTGTAAATAACCATGTGATTCATCAGAAAAATTTGAAGAAAGATTATCATATTCATTATTAAAAAAATTTAAACTATTCCACGCATCTTCAAAATTTAAAAAATATCTATAATCTAAATTTTCAAAAGTTAAATAATCAAAAATATTATATGAAAAATTTTTATAATAAGTGTTTTGTTTATCATTGTCTATTAAATATATTAAAAACTTTATATTTGACTTAATGCCATGTGTGTTTTTAAACAATGTCCTATGATGATTTTCCCAAAGCTTTCTTTCTTTTATGGGTATATTCCAACTATTCATATAATCTTAATTTCTATGATATATTGGTTTAGAAATATTAATCATTAATCCTGCTTTAGATTTTACCTTATCTAAATTGCTACTTATGTGTATTTGATTTGAATCTTGACAAATAATATCACCACCTCTCCATCTAAAGGTTTCATCTTCTCTAAATCCAAACAAAGTTCCTAATGTAATATGTCTCCATCTTTGCTTATTAATATCTTCACAAAAATGAAATTTATTTAAACTGTCTTCAAGATTATCATTGTCTAAATCATAAAAAAACTCCTTTGGCCGTGATGCTAATTTTTTATATCTGCCAGTTATAATATTACCATAAATTGAAACATTGGTTTCTTTAATTGAAGAAAATTTCGATATCACTTTATCATTTTCTAAACAAGACTTACATAATTTATAATTTATATTTCCTTGAGCATTTACTAATTTAGTTTTTTTATTTTTACAATAAACACAAAATCCTTCAGAATCTTCTGTTAATATATCTTCTTGTTTTTCTTTTAGTAATTCAAACATAACATCTCCCATGGTTTGACCAAAACCATATACCCGCTCTTTCATTGTAGTATAATATAAATTATAGGGTGGTTGCTTTAAACCCATTGAAAATAAAGGAATAATTAATGATTTATAAGGAATTATGTATTTTATTTTTGGATTATTTTTTAACTTTTTCATATAATCTTGATGATAATAATAGTCATGATGTAAATCATACCCTCTTATTGTCCAATAAAAATTTCCGCTTACAAAATCATTTTCAGAATCATAAAAAGGAATTACGTCTTTTAAATTGTTCCAAAAATGAGAAACAAAGTTTTTATAGTCATGAGTAAGAAAAAATACTATATCCTTTTCACTAAAATGTGCATTTCCTCCATGCTTATTGGGTCTTCTTGAATGATAATTTTTTAACAACCAATCAATCATATTATCTACAGTATCTTCAGATAATATATTTTCATATATTTTGGGGGGAGAATTATGCAAACAAAAAATATCGAAAGGTGCAAGAAATTTTCTATCTGCATACATTTCTTTTGTGCTTACATCATCTGAAACAAAATAACCACGATTTTTTTCTTTTTTTGAATATGGAGAATTTTCAATAATCATAATAACCTTTCCACATTGGAAATACCTTTTCAAAATCATGTGATCTTAAATTATCAAGTTGTTTACCATAATCAACAAAATCTTTAAAAAGTTTTATGTAATTTGGATCATCAACATTCATAAGATTGATCATTTGCCTTAACCTATCTTTTATTTGATCACTATAATTATATATTAACAAATAATTATTTAATTTTTCTGTAATTATTTTTTTAAGATTATTTGGTATAATGCTTGGATTAAAATAATGAGGAACGTGTACAGGATCAAGATGAACAAAAATTTTTTCAGTTTTACACCATTCTAGTAATTCAGGAAGATAACCAATGTTTTGATTACTCACCGCAGTATTTAAAGCAAAATGAACTGATGGATGATCATAAAATATTTCATTTATTTTAATCGCATTTGAACTTGTTAATTTCCATTTACTAGGTGGTCGTAAAAATTCATTTTGTTTTCCATAACCATCAATACTTCCTAATAATGATACATGCTTAAATTTAGAAATTAAATATAAAAAATCATCTCTAACATTTTTTAAATTAGTATTAATTCTTAAAGAAACGTTTTTAGCATGATCTTTATCAACAAAAAATTTCAAAATATCAAAATATTCTTGTAATATCATTGGTTCACCGCCACTAACTTCCATATGTTCTATTACAGAATAATTTTTTTTAATTAAATGAATAATTTCAGGATTTGATTTTACCCATTGAAATTTTAACTCATCATATCCATCATATTCCATTTGTAAATAATCAGTTAATGTTTCTCCATTTTCAACTAGTTTAAAAATGTCTTTAGCTAACTGATTACTTGCACCAATCCAACACGTCCTACATTTTAAATTACATAAATTTCCAAAATGTAAATCAAAACTTATAGGAAAATGATCAACTCTGCCATTTTGTTCAATAGCTTTATCAACTATATGTTTATAATTTTCATAAGGATATTTTTCATTCTCAGAAATTCTTTTTGATCTACCTCCCGCATTTTCTTCATCATAACATCTTTTGCAAGCTGGTACAAATTTCCCATTGAATAAATCTATTCTAGTTTGTTTAATATATGGATTGTTCCATACATTTTCAAATGTATCATTGTAAAATCCTTTTGTATATAGTCTATGGTCTTCTAATTTAGTAGTGCTTTTACAACAATTTCTTATTTGACCTTTGTTCTGTGTTGCTAATATTAAAAAAGGTGCAATACAAAATTTATTTTTCATTATATAATTCTTTGATTGGTTTTCTTATATTAATTCTATAATAATTAGATTTATCTCTCCTATATGCTTTCCAATCATTTTCATTACCCAAACCAATATGCATTGTATTTGTAGGATTTATTTTTATCTTTTCACAAACTTCCAATTGCATAAATTTATAAGTCAAAGGAATTGTATCTGGACTAAAATTTTTCATTAACTCTAACCCTATGAATGTATTCAAATGTATTCCATGTTTCCAATCAGTTTGTAATCCCAAACCACATTCTTTTGAATTGGTAAATAAAATACCATTTCTATAATTGCCACAATTCAATCCTTTAGTTGTACTAAAGGTTGCACCTATTATACAATCATGATTAAAATCAAATTCCAATCTTTCACAAGTCCCAAACCAAGCACAATCAATCAATACTTCCACATTTCTTCTATCACAAATATTTAATAAATTAAATAAATCTTCAGGGTAAGATCCATTTCCGCTAAAAGGAATACTTATTATTAAAGTATCTTGATCTGTAAGATCATTATAATCTACAATGAAATCATTATTATAATCAAAATCTGTGACGTCCCTATTATATGGATATTCGCCATGCAACAATCTTAATTTTTTATTTTTTAATTTTGTATAATAATGAAACCAATCTAATGCTTGTGTTGTTCCTAAACTTATAAATCTTCTTTTAAATTTTTTCAATCCAAAAAAGTTATTTAATTTACTTGATCTGACCCAATCAATAAAAAAATTTAAATATTCATCTTGTACAATTGGTTGTTCTTTTAACCATTTTGATACACATTCAGATTCCTCCAAATATCCATAAAATTCACTGTGTGAAATTGAATTACCTGACTTTTCTAATTTCATCTAAAATCTTTGTTTTTTCTATAAATTTATCATACAAATGTGACCAATCTTCATCAATATATTTTAACAATCCTTCAACCTTTGGTTTGTGTATATAAGGTTCTAATATTTTTTTAACTTTTAATTTTTGTTCATAAGGTAATACTCTTACATTCAAATAGTCTGGATGATTTAATATATTCAAATAAGGATCTATATTATATTGATCAAAATAATTAAATATTTCAGGTAGATGCATAATATTATGAATTTGTACTGTTGTGTGAACTTGTAAAGACACATTCATGTCAATAAATGATTTTAATTGTTTTTCAATATTTTTCCAATTTGAAGGATATCTAATATAATCATTAATTTTTCCTATACCATCTATTGAGGCATTCATTTTTATTTTTTTAAAATGTTTCCAATATTCAATCATCTTTCGAGGAATATTTGTCAGATTTGAATTATATTTCAATGTTATATTTTTAGCCAATCCTTTATCTATACATATATCAAATAATTTATATTGTTCAACTGCTAATGTTGGTTCTCCACCAGTAAGATAAATCATTTTAACTGTATTTAAAATTGGAATTAAATTTTTCCATGTTGAAGGATCATTTGGCCAATCCATTTTTGATAAACGTATTTTTTCATTTGGATCGTTCCAATTTTCAATCAATTCCCAATCTTTCACCCATTGATTACTTGCATAAGGATTGCACATAATACATTTAAGGTTACATAGATTACCTAATCTCAAATCCACATATGTTATATTTAAATCAGGACTAACAGTTTTTTGATATTCAAACATCCATTGCTCATTCCACGCATTTCTCGCACTTCTTAATCCTGAATCTTCTTCCCTAAAACACCTCTCACACATTTCTGGACGTTCATTATTTAAAAATTGTTTTCTTATTTTTTGATATGTTTCTGAATTCCAAACTTCTTTTATATCATCTTTATACACTTTATACGGAGTGCCGTCATGTTTTAAAATGAAATTTTTTCCTGGAGTGCTATTACAACACACTCTATAATTTCCTGATGAATTTGTTGCCAAATGCATCCAAGGCAATATACAAAAATTATTTGGATATATTTTTTTCAACATCCACAAATCCATATTCTAATATTGATTGTATAGATTTATTATAACAACTAAAAAAATGAGGTGCTTTTCTCCACGCAAATGATTCTGGATCAATTAACAACAATTTATCATTATCTAAACAAAGAACATTTTGTTCTGCAATATCATTATGAAAAAAATAAAATGTTTCTAAATTATCATGAAACTGGTCAATTGGTTCTTGATTAATAAAAACTAATCTTTCATATGTACCTAGATATGGATATTTAAAATATTTAAACATATCAACATACCAACTTGTAAATTCATTCATTACGTAAAGAAAAAATTCTTTATGTTCTTTTTCATTATCCAACATTGATACTAATTTATCATCCAATTGCATAAAATTATCATGTTTTTCTAAAACTATTAAAAAAAGATCTGGATCTTTAAAAAGAGGAAAATGACCGTGAACTTTCACCAAAAAATTAAATTTTTCAGATACTTCTTTATATTCATTATATTCTTCAGATGGAAAATCTTTAACAATTTTTAAAAAATAATTATCATATTGAGTTACATCAACAACTTGATTCACTTTATTGAAAATATCTTCAATTGAATATTTACTTGTATTTTGAATATTATCATGAAAAATAGTTGCAGAATAAATGATATCTTTTTGTGCTTTATTCATTTCAACATAATAATCCATAATATTCTTTCGGCAATATATCAATAATTTTAATTCCTGTATGATTTTCTCTAACTTTTATGTAATTCCAAAATTGTTGTTTATATTTCCACTCCACATATTTTTTTGAATTTTTTAATAAAGTTATAATATCTAAGTATTCTTGCATACATAGATTTTTAAAACTAACAGATTCAACTTTATTAAAAATATCAAACGCTTTTGATTCAAGAAAATCAATTAAAAATTCTTTAGTTTGTTTATCTAAATATTCAACATTTAAAAATTCATTATCACCAATACATTGATTTAATGATATTCCAGGAGCTGAGTCCTTATATTTTTCATTATATTTTTCAATAAGTTTTATTATCCATTTTACAAAATCTGGTAAGGTCATTATGTTTATTGTTGAATATGCTGAATTAAAATGTAAATTAAAATTTCTCCATTTTCCGAATTCATAATCATTACCATTAAATTGATAATTTTCAATTATGTAATTAACATTTCTATCAATCAGGTTCCAATTTCCCGGCCATCTTGTAAAATTATAAGTTCCGCCATACCCATCAAGACTAGCTGAAATTTCTGCAGTTTCAAATTTTGAAAGTATGTTAAGTTTTTTTCTTGAAATTTTTGTCAAATTACTACAAAAAGATAATTTAATATTTTTGGACAATTTTTTTTCAATAAGGTCTTCAAATTTTTTCCATAAAGAATTGATTATAAATGGTTCTCCGCCTGTTGAATATAAGTGTCTTATATTTGAATCCATTGAATCTAAACTTTTTAAAAAAACATCGCTATCAGTCCAAGAAATTTCTTTTGATTTTGAATTTAATTTATTAACAGTATTTAATTTTTTAAGTGACTCATCACTAAAAACTGACTCATTTCCCAATTCAATTTGTTTATTCATATAATTTTGTAAACTAGTACTATTGAGAGGATGACACATAATGCATGATAAATTACATTTTGCACTCAATTTTATATCCAAATAATATGGCAAATCACTTACATTATAATTTTCCATTGATTCCACACGTCGTTTTACAAGATTGCCATTACCATCATCAATAATTTGAATTAAATTTTGATTTTGTCTATAACTTACAGTTTTTCCATTTTTTTCTTCTCTATAGCATTCACTACAATTAATTACCTTTTTACCATTCATCATATCTTTTCTAATGCTTTTCATATGATCACTATTCCATACTTCTTCTACACTATGAATTGAGGTATGTGTTTCTTGACCATCATTTGAAAAAATTGGATGTTCTGCTTTACAACACAATTTATAAAATCCACTAGTATCAGTAGATATGTGTATCCAAGGAAAAACACAAAATGTATCAGTATTTTTAATAAATTTTTTCAAAAATTTTTCTGTTTTCTCTACTTTCATCTATAACAAACCTTTCATTTCAGGAAAAGTCTCTTTAAAATTAGTACCACGAATTCTATCCATAATTGTAATATATTCTACAAATTCGACCATTCTATTTGACCAATTTTCTGATTTCATAAATGTTATCAATCCTTTAAGTCCTTTTAATCCATAGTTTGCATTTTTCCATTCATCAAAAGATACCTTACCTTTATACCAAGATGGAATGCCTTTTTCCCAATTATTCTTCCACCACCCATAAAAATCAACATATTTTAAATGACAATCATCTTTAAACCATTGAGGTAAAATTTTTACATTTAATTGTGGTGGATGATATACAAAATGATAATTAATAGCACCAGCTCCAAATGGCCACATATTGATTTTTTTAAATCCTTCATCTAATTTCCATTTTATAAAATCTGGTATATAATATATGTTCAATGCTTGAACTGCACACGCAAGAGTAACTTCAACATTATCATCTGTATTATCAAGTAGATGCATTTGTTTTACTTGATGATCCCATTTACTAGGATATCTTATATAATCATTCATAACACCAATAGAATCAATACTGTAATGAAATCTTACACGTTTAAATTTATCCCATAATTTAAACAATCTGTCTGGCATTTCAACGCCATTACTATTGTATCTCAATTCAATTTGTTCAGCATATCCCATTTCAATTACTTTTTCAAGTAAAGTATAATGTTCTTCTATTATAGTACTTTCACCACCAGCAAAGTATAATTGATAAATGTTGGGTATCTGGCCATATAAATCATCCCAAAACTTAGGATTATTTTTATACCAATTATATGAAGCACCATGTTCATCTTTACCACCACCATGCCATTGTGCTGTATATTTTAATGATTCACTTTTTACTTGTGGATAATATTCTTTCCAATCTGAAACCCATGCTGAAGAATCATGTGGACTGCACATAATACATTTTAAATTACATTTAGAACCTAAACGTAAATCAATATATCTAATTTTTGGTGGAATTTCACCATCCTCTTTTGTTTCACTTAAAATATCATCTAAACTAAATCTTTCTAACCAATATCTAGTTTCCCATGTTCTTTTTGATAAATGTCCCGCATCTTCTTCTTTAAAACATTTCATACAACTATTGGGTCTTTCTCCCGCAAGCATTTGTTTTCTTACATTCTTCATATAAGAATTATTCCAAGATTCATTTAATCCTGCTACATTTAAATTAGCAGGTTTACCATCTTCTGTACGAAGTTCACCAACCTTGCCTCCATGTTGTTTATAATCAGTCTTTCCTACAGAAGATGCGTTTGCGGTACAACAAACCCTCATTGCTCCATCAGGCCTTGTACTAAGGTGCATCCATGGCAATGCACAAAAAGTTTCACTTGGTAATTTTATTGCCATTGCGCTTTATACGCATCAAACCCTGTACCACATTTGTTAGCACAGACTTTTAGTTTACCTTCCTTTACACTGGAACATGACCAAGAATTTTCAATCATATTAAAAAAATCTCCTTCAATTATATCTTTCAGTTCATTATATATAGCATTTATATTGTTGGCGTCTTTGATCATATTCCATATTGGTGCTTCTTTTGGTTTCCAATACCATTTATATTGCTGTCCACCCAACCAACAACAAGGGAAAATATGACCTTCAGCAGTGACAAATATTTCTGATTTTTCAATAGATTTACAATTAATATCAGTAACATCATAATAATGATCCATACTTCCATACTTATTAACTAGATCCTTTTCTTGCTTTAACGCACTATTGATATACTCATCTTTTGGTTTTTCTAATTTTTGTGTTTCTTGTCCTTTTCTATTCATTCCTTGGTGAGATTCTTTTCCTTCATGTTTAACAGTAGAAAAAAATCTTCCTGTTTTCTTTGTTCTAAAATCATCAAACCTCATCTTTTTCGCTAACTCTCTTGCTTCTTCTATCTGATGTTGATTGTGGTCAAATATGATGAATTCCCAACGTGCTCTACCACCTTTAGAAATAAATGCAGCAGAATTTTTCATACAGTTTTCCCAATTAACACCTTGTCTATATAAATGATTTGTATCACCCAAACCGTCAAAAGAAAAAGTAACATGACCTTTTCTTCCCATGATAATTGCTAACTCTTTCCACCATTCAACATCTTGTGCACCACCATTTGTATTCATTGAAAGATGCATATTGTTATTTTCAATTCTAAAATATTCTAAGCCATAAATACTATCATGTGAAATACATGGATCACCAAGATTACCACACATATACATATGATCCAATTGTTTAATAAATTCTTTTCTAAATATTATATGATAATCTAAAGTACTTAATTCTGCACCTGTGAGATATGGATTATCTTTACCGCCATTTATATTGCGATCGCATTGAAGACATGCTGCTTGACATTTTTGTGTGGGTTCAATATGAACACTTTTAATATCAGAATATTTTAACATGACAAATTTTTTCTGTTTAAAATGGGGAACAAAATATTCACCAACATATGTGAATAGATTATTTAATTCACTTAAAGTAAATTATAACCATTCTTTTAATTTTCATTGTCTTACAGATAATTCTGATGGATTGAATAAAAATATTGAAATAAAACCAATACCCAAAACATTTTCAGAATATCCAAGAACACAAATTTTTACTTCTGAAAAAATGTGCTACTTCCATGACTATGCTTATTTATCTGGAAAGAAAGCATGGTTTGATTTAGATATACTAATACATGGTAACATAACAAATCTAATTAATCAAGAACACAAAAAAATAAAATTTATATGGAATTATTGGAGAGATCCATGGTCTTCAATAAAAAATTATGGATTCTTAACAACACCAATCAATTCATCTTTTGTTGCATGGCAAGATGATGTTGGACAAGATATATATGAAGAACTAATAAAAAATAAAGAAAAAGCATTTTTTACTTATCCATCATTTGACAAATACCTGTTTTATCAACCACATAGAAAAAATAAAATAAATTTCTGGCATGAAGGAATTGTTTATAATTACAATGTAGGTGCAAAATATCCACACAACTTATTCCCAAAACAATATATGAAAGATTATAAAATATGCCTTTTTAATACTTCTCATAAAGCATGGGCTAGATCAAATGAAACACACTTTGAGTTACATGAAACTGATGATTGGGCAAAAGAAATTTGGGAAAGTTATGTTTGAATTAAAATACAATACACCAAAAGAAATACATTATCTTATTGATTGGTCATGCAATGATAACAACAGATTGATAACAAAAAACTTATATGAAACAATAATAAATTTTTATAATGATGAAAGAATTAATTTTTTATGTAGTTGGTTTTGTGGATTAGAATATGAACATTTTGATAAGATGGGATTCGATTGCCATTATTATGATGTTGATGAATATGTTTGTAAAGCTAATAAAGAATTAACAAATAAAGTCTATAATGTTGATGTAATTTTTGATGAAGTTAAAATTGAAGAAGGATTATATGTAAACAAATTTTGTGAAGACACATATCCTATCGGAAAAATTTATAAAGGTGAATTTGTCTTAATAGGATCAGACAATGATCATTTAGCATGTATAAATCAAATACATAATATAGATACATTAATAGAACAAAATGAATTGACCAAAATTTATTCTACAAAAACATTTAAAGGTTTATTTAACTATTACATGGTGGCAGGATGCAATTTATAAACATAGTAAAAGACATTGAAAAGATTGATAAAGAAGATTTAGATCTTAATTATGAAATAGGACAATTACAAAAGAAAAAGGGCAAATTACTTCATGAAAGAAATAAAATATCTAAAGATTATAAAAAAAGTCCATATTATTTTATTAAAAAATGGATTACCAAATTTCATCCACATTTACTAGAAAGTTACAATGATTCCATCTCAGATGGGCAATATAAATCAAAAATGTGGTTAAGAAGTGCTCTTAAAAATATACAACAACCACAACATCCATTACATATAGAAATAATTGGTGGATGGTTTGGATTTCCTTTGATTGAAATGCTTGATTTTTTAAAAATAAAACAAATAGACTTTTATGAAATTGATGAGGATTGTAAAAAAGTTTTAGTCCAATATAGAAACAAATTTAAATATGATTTTAAAATTGTTGAATTTGAAAATTATTTTGAGAGAGAAGAATTGAGAAGACGTGATATCATAATAAACACATCATGTGAACATATGGATGATATATCAAAAATGAAAAAGTATTATAAAAATAAACCCCTTTTAGTTCTACAATCAAATAATTATTCTGAAATTGATGATCATATCAATTGTGTACAATCTTCAAATGAATTAAAAAGTAAAAATGAAATAAACATAAGTTATTATGCACAAGCATTACAATTGGAAAAATATACAAGATACATGGCAATAGGTCAATGGTAACTATCATATTAGTTTGTACAGGGACAAAATATGATGAATGGTATGTAAACAACATAATACATATGATTAAAAATTATGGTAATTTAATTTATGATGAAATACAAATAATAAGAAAAGGTGAAGGTAGTGTATATGACAAACTCCAAATGTTTAGAGATTTTACAGAAGAAAGATATTACCTTTATTTTGATTTAGATGTTGTGATTAAAGGTGACATAAATCATTTAGTAAGAAAAGAATTTACAACTCTTTTTGCTTGGTGGCGACCCAAATTACATACACCAATTAACTCATCAATTATGTCATGGTCTGGTGATAATTCATATATTTACTATGATTTCCATGAAGATGAAAACTACAGTAAAGTAAAATATTGGAGAGGAATTGATGAATATATTTACAAAGAAACATATTGTCAATTATATGAAAAAGTTTGCTGGTCATGTGCGTATGATGCAAAGGAATTGAATTATCCTGTATGTCTTTTTAATCATGGTAAAGATATGAAAAAAATTGAATGGACACAAAAATATTTGCTCTCAGAATAGGAAACAGATATGGTATTGAATATGAAGATTATCTAAATTCTAAACTAGATAATATAACATGGATTCATGAACCATATAGAGATAATGTACTATTTCAATGGAATAAATTATTTTTAATGAATCTTGAGATAGATGAACCAATTGTTGTCATAGACATTGACATATTACTAATCAATGATTATATGAAATTGATAGACTATCCTATTAAAGAAGATGAATTTGTATCTATTCATTCTTGGTGGAGAGATACAGACAATCCAAATTACACAATGAATGGTGGGTTTCAAAAATACTATCCAAAATCATGTAAATACATTTATGAAAAATTTATGAGCGATCCAATACATTGGCAAAGTTATTATATAAAAAATGGAACAACTATTGGACCAGTAAATGGAGAACAATATTTTGTAGAAGATTCAGTCAAAGAAAAATTAAAATTAAAATTAGTACCCTCTGAATGGGTATGTAGATTTAAAGAAACATATACAATGGATTGGCTATATAACATTAATAAAAAATATCCAGGTGACTATATGTACATGGGTGATTTTAATCCAGATATAAAACTTATTCACTTTAATCAATATGGAAATACTAAAAGAATTTTTGACTGAAGAACAATGTTTTGATATAATTGTTCAAAGAAAAAATGATTTAAGAAAATCACACATTTTTGGTGGGTTTACTAATAAAATAAGAAATTCAAGATCTTCATATTGGAAGAAAGATTCTTTATTAGATAAAAAATTTAATTATCAATCAGTCGAATATCAATTAGTTGAATATGTGAAAGATTGCCATTACACATGGCATGATGATGATAGTTTCAGAAGAATAGAAACAAATATAATTTTATTAAATGATAATTTTGAAGGTGGGGAATTTGAGTTAAAAGATTATGGAATTATTAAATTAAATATTGGCGATTGTTTAAACTTTAAATCAACCTTAGATCACAGGGTAAAACCAGTGACCAAAGGTATTAGATACTCTTTGGTCACATGGTTATATGATCAATCAGAAAAACCTATAATTTGACAATAAAAATAAAAAATTTCATGAATCTTTTCAGCTTTTCTTAATCTTGCTTTCATTTCAGTATTTTCACTATCTTGAACTTCTTCTTGCTCAAACAAAGCTAATTTTAATTTAAATAAAAGTTCTTCACTTATATCTGAATTTGCAATCTTTTCAATTGTTAAATCACCACCGCTTCCTTCAGCAGTAACTGTATCATAATCTGAATTAACAATTTTAACCAATTGTTCTTTTGTATATCCACTTGATTTCACGAAAGCTTGAGTTTGCAATTCCAGAGTTGCTTGTTCATCTACATACTCATCATTAGATTTTTGAATTTCTTCAAGTGACATAATACTAAGTATTTTATTCCAAGTAATGCCCTCTGGATGACAGTCTGTATAGTATTGTTCAGTTTCACCAGTATCTTTATTTTGTAAAAAATATAACAATTCTGTTTTTTCCTGATTCATGTATACAGTTCTAGTCAATGTATCTTTTGTAATTTCCATCTAAACTCCTCTAAACAATTTTAAATAATATGTTGTATACGCAGTTATACTTCCAGATGGTGTTGAATATGTTCTGTAATTATCACCGCCCCATGTTCCTGGGCCTTGGTAACTAGTTGCAGAATCTCCATAATAATGGTCTGTAGCTGTCCCATTATTTGAATACCCGGCAGGAAATGAACTATCAGATGTTAATTCATACTGACATTCTAAATTTCTAGTTAAGTATTTAAGTAAAACCTTATTCATTAAATCTGAACCTATTCCTATGGGATTGTGTACAATTTGTCCATTGTCTTCTTTTAATAAGTGATATTCTGTTCCTGGTCCATCACCATCATTACCACTACTCACATAATTGTGTTGTGCTTTCATATATAGTTTATATGTTGCATAATTACTATTGCCATAAACACGATCAATCATTACTATACTGTCAGACATCGTCCACCATAAATAGTTGGCATCAGGAACACTAGAACTTGTCAGAAAATATGTACCAACTTCATCACCTGTTGATGATCCTACGGAATTTCCATGCATTTCAGCAATACAATCATCTAAAATAGTATCATATATATTTGTTTCATTGGTTTCCATAACTATACCATCAGTGGAATCATAAACAAGATATGAATGTTCCAGATCACTTGAGCTTGGTAAATCTGGATAAGAAGGATTCCCGGAATTGCTACTTTTCCAACTCTGCTCTTGATATAAATTTACTGTTGTAGAAGTTGTGCCTGTACCTGGTATACTAGGATAATCTGCTCCAGGTCCATAACCATAATTAGATCCAGGAGTGGGCCAATAATGCCACCGTCCCGTACCTGCATTATATTGGACTGTTTTATAATTATCTATTGTCTGACCAACTTGAGTTCCAATAGAACTTGCCGTTCCTATTTTTCCAGTTGTGCGTCCTACACCATATGTATCTCCACCTTCCAACATTTGTGCATAGGCTCTCCTAAGATTATACCTCAATCTAATCATATCATCATCAGAACAAGCTATTAATTCTGTACCATTCCTTCTCAGAGGTCTTCTTATTGCCATAATTACATTTCCATTAAGTTGTTAACAAATATCCAGAAAGAACCGCGGTGCCGCCAGAATCTTTAATTTGAAATAAAGCTGATCCTGTAAAAGTTTGTCCACCAAAAGTAAAATTTTCAGTAGCCGGAATAGTCAATCCTTTGTTTGCTGTAACATTACTATCTGATAATGATAAAACTGAAACATCCCCAGAACTATAAATATCGTTTCCATCAACTTTTAAATCACCTTTAACGGTTGTTTTAGTAGCATCAGTAGCAAGTTCAATTGCATCCTGCCCACCTGATGATTGTATCATATTACCACTAAGTTTTAAATTACCTGCAACAGTAACATTGGATGATGAAGTAGTTATTGCCGTAGCACTATCACTTGCTTTAATTGTATCACTATCAAGTTCCAGATTTCCCTTAACTGTAACATCTGTTCCAGACATTGTTATTGCTTCACCAGAACTTGAACTTATACTATTTCCTTCAACTTCTAAAGTGCCCTTAGTGATAACATTTGTTCCACTTAAAGAAATTGCATGTCCAGTGCTAGAACTAATATCATTTCCAGTAACAGTTAAAGTTCCACCAACTGTAACATTTGTCCCACTTAAAGAAATTGCATCCCCAGTGCTTGATTTAATAGTATTCCCGCCAACTGTTAAATTACCTGCAACTGTTAACATTTCATTAGCATCAAGTGTTAATGTATCAGTGCCCTCACTATTTAAAATTTTATTACCACTTAAAATAACTCCATCAGCCGCATTAAATTGCAATTTACCATTAGTATTATTGTCAACGCTTTCACCATTTCCAAAACTTAAATCATTTCCACCAACTTCTAAATCACCAGCAACTTTTGCGTTGTTTGAAATATCCCATCTTGTTCCTGAATTGTTCCATAATATATTATGATTTGCCGCGCCGTCATTTACTTGTATACCAGATCCATCAGCGGTTGATGTGGATTTAGTTTCCGCATTTGACAATTCAATCACTTTATCAGTAACTGCAACAGTTGTAGATTCAATAACTGTTTGAGTACCTTGTACAGTTAAGTTTCCAGTAATAACAGTATGTGCTGCCGCGATTTCAACGTGTGAAGCGGTCATTGTATGGTTAGTTGTTGTACTGTTAATTGACGTAGTATTAATTATTTGTCTTTGTACACCTTGAGTAAAAAATTTTAATTCATCTTCATCATTGCCCCAAGATTCATGGACTGTAATTTTTGTATCACCATCTTTGTCTCTTACATCACTAAAATTTATCCATTCAGCTTCATGATATCCTTCATACTTATTTAAATCTGTATTATATCTAATCATACCATTAACTGCTGGTGATATAGCACTTTTAGCAGTATTATCTCCTGCTGGTATTTTTAAATATCCAGTTCCATCAAATGAAAGATCGCCAAGGATCGATGTATTACCAGTAATGGTTACGTCACCATCATGGTCAAAACTTTGTGACATTTCATATGCTCTTGATGTCATTTTTCCCTTTGTTTGTTAATTGTCCCAATTAATTATTCTATGACTCTCTCGTAATTCTTCCATACTTAAATTAGGAAACTCTTTGAGTTTAAGTAAAACATTTCCCAAAACTCTTTCAATATCAAGTTCAACTAAAACATCATTTACTTTTTCAAGTTCATCATTTAATTTATCCTGATTTTCATCAGGTATTTTCCAATTACCATCATCCATGAGTTCACCATATTTTTCACCCAATTTAGTTCTCAATTCAGTCCACTTTTCAAAATGGATGTATATAGATTCTAAACATCTATAAAGTGGCCAGATTGAATTAATACTTTCTCTTTGCCATTCAATTACCCATAACTTATTTATTAATTTGGTCCATATTTGATTTTGATAATCTTTATAAGATATTATAAATTTTTTTGGACCTTCATCTTGTATAACTGTTTCTTTTGGTTTTTTCGCTCTAGCCATAATAAACTCCAAATTAATTATTCATCGAGTTCTTCCATTACAAGTTTGTAATATTTTCCATTTCTATGATTGTATACTCTTATATATTCTGCTTGTTCATCTAATGTAAATTTACCATTTTCATTTTCCATGTTTATATCACCAGTATTTAATGCAGCAGAATGTAATGTTGAAAATCTTTTAGTTGATGAACCCAATGTCCGTGTATTATCACCATCTGGTACAAAGTCAGAACCAATCTGTCCATTGAATGTAGTTGTTCCAGATATTGAAAGTGTGCTGTTAAAAACAGATGGATCTTCAGCTTCAAATCCACCAACATGAACTTTTTCATAATCAACTATTGTTACATTTCCAGCCGTATCACCATCATCTGTAGTTTCACCAAAAACAAATTCGTCAGCTGATTCATCCCATATAAACATAGAATGTGCTACACCACTTCCGCCACCAGCTTGTGTTTCTGCGGTTCCTCTTTTAAATATAAAACCAGTATCAGAGGTATTTGTTGCGGGATTGGTTGAAAAATTATTTAACAAAATCAAAGGATCTTCTTGTTGTATTTTTGAAGTTTCTAGTATTGTTTGATCACCTTGAACTTGTAAATTACCAGTAATCACAACATTGTTAGAATCAATAGTTGTTGTTGCTCCTGAATGTGCAACTGTTACATCACCTGACGCATCAACACCAATTGTTGCATTTGCAGCAAATGTATGACTAATTTTAACTTGTGCTGAATTTTCATTATGAACGTGTAATGCATTTCCTGGAGATTTGATGCCAACACCAACTCTATTATTTGTGACATCAACCGCAAGAACAGAATTAGCATGTGAGTATGGATCTACACCAACATATGTATTAGCTTGGATAGAATTTGTTCCACCAGTATTTGCCCATTGTGATTTAGTATAAAGATCAGTAGTGTAAAATTGTGTATAAGCTTTTATCTCAATAACATCACCAACTGTACATGCAGCAATTGTAAAAGTACTTCCGTCTGAAGCTGTTACATCATTACTGTCTATCTTTGTTCCATTTTTAAATACATCCAACATTCCAACAGTATAACCTTTATTTGTTGTAAATGAAGTCTGACTCGCAGTTGCAACAAACCTTTCTTGTTCAAAAGCGGCCTTTGATAAATCCGCTGCCGCTAAAGATAAAACATCCACAATATCATTTGGTCCAATTGTAAAATTATTAAATCCAATTGTTACACCATTTTTGGTAAAGTCAGTATCATCTAACTTAACACCATTTAAAAATACATTAACATAGTTTGGATTGTGTGTTGCATTAACAGAAGAAGTTCCTGCTGTTTGTCCAGTAATTCTTGCTTTATAAGTTGCAGCAGAAGTTGACATTTGATACCATTGACCTGAAGTAGAAGAATAATATTCTATTGCTCCTTTTCCACCATCAAGTTCAGTATTAAATCTTACCATTCCAGGTTGTAAAGTTGTTGTGGGTCTTTGTCCTGTTGTTCCTGCTGGTAAGGATAATGATGATGTGGCATCTCTACCAATAACAGATGTTGCAAACATATTATTTGCATAAACACTTCTTACTCTTGTCGCAGTTAATCCAATATCGTAAAGATCATTCTGATCTGGAACAAAATGTCCACCAGCTGAAGTATTTCCCATGTTCCATCTGTCAACACCCTCAGTACTAAATGTAATAGTATCTTCATCAGATCCTGATGTAGTTTCTAATGTAATTCTTGTATCTTGATCAGCGTCAACCGCACCACCTAATCCAACAAAAGTATTAGCAGTATGATTATAACCTTCAAATCTAGATAATGTAGAATTATATCTTATTGCACCATGTAAATGTAATTCTCTATTTGCTCCAGAACTATTTGTATCAATAGTTGGACTTTCTGATGTTGTTCCTGATGGAATAATTAAATGAGATGAACTATTAGCACCAACAGATCTCCAAAAATGTCCCTGCTTCCATCTCTTACCATCTGTTCCAATATTTCTTTCAGTATTAGCAACAGAACCTTCAGGTTCAATATCAGTAGAAATGTCTGCATTTAATTCTAAAGTATCATCATCTAATCCACCCAATGCGCTACTAGGTGAAGTTCCCAACTTAATATTACCTTTGGCTTCAATATTTCCACCAACATGAAGATCAACACCAATGTTTAAATCTTTTGCTATAGAAGCACCACCTGCCACAACAAGTGCTCCACTATCAGCTTGAAAGTTAATATCAATGTCTTTTGTAGAACTTAATTCTAGTGCGGTTCCTGTTCCTAATGTGGAATTGATTTTTCCAGAAACATTCAATGCTCCCATTGAAAACCCGCCGTCACCCGCATCATCTCTCCTTACAACAGTATTCGCGATTGCGGAGGCGGTTGATGTATTAATATCTGTGATAATTTGATTGGTTCTAACCCTCCAAGTATCAAAACTATCAGTTAAAGCTACGTTTGCGAAATTTGCTGCCATGTCTTACCTATATTTTATTAAGTAGTAGTTCATTTAATTTTTCTTTTAATTCATCAACATCATTTTCCAAATTGGAAACTTTATCATTTAATATATTTATCTCTTGTTCTTTATTCTCTATCGATTTTCTCATTCTCCTATGAGCCTTTAAAGAACTAATATCATTCCTTAAAACTGCTTTACTAGAGGTATCTTTAACATACCCTGGAACATCAGTTTGTACAATCATGTGTCTAACGCTATCACTCTTAAATCTTTAACTTTTGGAATATCAACAAAACTTGATGATGCAAGAACAATTTTAATTGCAAAAGTTCTAAAATTATTATAAGTATTATTTCCTGCTGTATATTCTGCGGTATCATTAACAGTTCTAAACTCAAATGTTTGAAAATCATTATCATTTGATGAAAATAAATTTGAATCTGTCACTTGACTCATCTTTATCCAATATTTATCATCAAATGATTCACTATCACCAGCACTCAATACTTTATAATAAGCAATAATATTTGATGTACTTGGTTTATATGCTCTCAAATAAACTTTCAAATCTTCAGCATCGAATCCTGAAGCCAATGATACCCTTCTAGTAATATATCTTGCGATGTTATTACCACCATTTTGATTTGTTTCAGATGATATTTTAATTTCACCACCTGAACCACCAGAAAGTGTGACACTAGCATCATCAAAATATCCAGAACCTGCTGAACTAACTGTTGCTCCTGTTATAACACCTGATCCATCTACAGCCAATGTTACTTGACCAGAAGAACCTGTTGATCCATTAATTGCCAAAGTTCCTGCAGAATAACCAGTTCCAGGACTTATAATTGAAACATCATCATTTGTAAATCCGCCATTCTGGATATTATTTTTTACTGTAATTAAATTTAGTCTTGATAAATCAATTATTGGTGAAACATTTGGATCTGTAGTTGACATACCAACTCTCAATAAGAAGTCTGGTCTAGATGTTCCATCAAAATTATCAGTTCTTATCCATTTTCTTTCAGAAAAATTTTCATTCTTTCCAGCCAAAATTGATGTATAAGAAGTTTCTCTTGTTCCTGCGTCTGCAGTTGTTGTTTGATATTCATAATCAAGAACACTAGATGAAAATCTTAAATCTGAAGAATTTAGTTTCATTAGATCAAAATATGTATGTGATGTTGATCCAGATAATGATTTTGGTACAACATTCAATGCTATTTGATTAGCGACTGAAGATGTTGTTTGAAATGCACATTTTTCTATCTTAAACATCAAAGTTCTATTGTAAATTGGATTCCACAAACTTGCGTTTTGTGCAATGAATAATTTACCAACTTCTGTTGATTTGCCAGCTTTAGTATTCAAAACTGTCGTATTTGTAACAATGTTTCCTTCAACTGAATTATGAACTTTATAGTTTGAACTATTTGTTTGAACAGTAAAACAATGTTCTCCTGGTGGTAAATATACAGGTGATGAAAATGTAAATTTTGTTCCACTAGTTGCTGAAGTTGAATCAGGAGAATTTTCTATTGAAACTTGTCCTGGTAATAATGATTTTTCTGAAAAAGGTAATACGACTGATGAACTAGGAACACCATTTACCATTGGCCTGATTTGTAATGTAATTGGTAATTCAGTATCTTTATTGTTGAAATATAAAGAAATACTACTAATAAATGTTCCATTTGGATATCTTGCCTCATCAACATAAAATGTTTGAGCCATAGGATTAGTAAAATTACTTGATGGATTTTTTCTTGTGACAGAATCTTTTGTTAAAATATTTGACGTAATATCATCACGTCTAACTAACGCAGATCTTGTAGAAATTACATCACCATCTGAAACAGATTCCAATCCTTTTATATGAAACACCTTTTCAGAAACAGAAGTTGTTTCAGAAACAATATTATCAGATTGATCTGTTATTCTAATAACTCTTTCACCTGCTCTAAATTGTCCACTATTAATTTTTATACTTCCACACAAAACCCCAGTCGCGTCAGGCACAAAACCAGTATTAGCAACATCTGCGGTCAGAGTTGCTTCTTTAGTTGTTGATCCTGAAGAATCAATATAAGTTGCTTGAATTTCTGTTCCAGATCCAGCTATACCAGAATCTAACCAATTATTACTTGTATTTGCTATTAAAAATGTAGTATTACCATTCACATCTGTAGCAACTAAAGTACCAAAAACATCTGTAGCACCTGTTTTATGTATTCTAACAAGTTCACCTTCATTTGCTTCAAATGGAGTTTGTGTTGATGTTGTCAATTTAACTGCTGATTCTGATTGTGAAGTAACATTAACATCATCTATATAAACATAATGTAATGCTTTTGGTTTTAATCCTTCAGCTTTAAAAATTACTGTCTGTTCTCTTGAATATGGAATGATAGTATCATTAACTATTTTATTATTTACAGTTTTCTTAATTGTTTCTGGTTGATTTTTTGATAAAATACCTTCTCTAGAAATACTTTCTTCTATAGTTTTTGCTGATCTATCTACTTGAGTTGTTATTGATTTTTTCTTTCTTGTCTTTGTCAAATCATCTGTATTAATTTCTTCACCTGTCCAATTTTTGGACCATGAATCCCATTGAGTACCAAACCCAAAATTATATCTTGACGCAGACCAATTATCATTTTGTCCTTCTAGATTCATTAATACATCAACATATTTGCTTTGTGAAAACCATGTATCACTTGGGGGAGTTAATAACATAGTTCCACTAAATGGTGTGGAACCAAAAGGATTTACAACTTCTGTTCCTGTTGTTACTGGTTGAACCACAAAATCTGAATTAGTATAAGCAACTGATACTAAGTCACCAGTTTTAATAACATTTGTTCCATTTTGACTTGGATTAAATTCAAACTTAAAATTTTCAGATGTATATGAAGGCCTTAAAATTGATTTATCATAATCTATAGAAATTTTATAATCATCATCTACAACGTCTCCAACACTATGTCCTGTGAATTGATCAACTAAAATTCCATTTTTAAATCTTTCAACACCGGAATCTGTAAAAATTGGTTGATCCTTTGCATCCTTTTCTAAAAAAGTCAATGACGTATAATATTCTAATTGCTCAATTCTTTTCTCCAAAGAACCAATATCTCTCATTGTAAATCTTTTATTTTCAATATATTGAAGATCTATGTCATTTAAATTAAAAGTATATTCTGGAATATCAGCAATATAGAGCGTCATTGAATCTTCTTCATCTGCTGGAGCAATCGGATCAACTGAAGAAATTCCTTCAATAATTTTAAAATTTCTATCTTTCGAAACTACTATCTTGTCTTTTCTTGGAAGATAATATTCAACATCCGTTGTAAACACAACATCTGAATCAGGTATTCTAGGATAAGTATAACTCGCACCTTCAATTGATACACTATCAAAACTATAATCTGAAGACGCATCTCCATCAACTCTCCTTGGTCGAAAATCAACACAATTTCTCAAGTTTACTTGTTTACCAGTTTTTGGACTTACAAATTCTGGAATACTTGAATAAGCAATGGTACTGTAAGAATCTACAGTAAATGGTCCATCAGTTGTTCCATGTGTGAAAAAATCAAATATTGCTAAAATTGGTGTTGTTGCTGCTGATTTTCCTGGTTTCAATGATATTGAACCATGATCATATATGTTATCTTTTTGCCCTGTATTTAAATTATAATTATCTGTAATATTATTTGAATCAGAAGTTGAAGCAATTGCTGAACTTAAAACACCAGATGTAATTCCTGAAATATCAGATGTTGGTGATTTAACAACAGCCAACAATGTACTAACATCAGAAGTTTTTAAACTAATCGTAGTATTAGAATAATCAGCTACAGAAGTTGCTTTATATTGCCCCAACCCTCTCAAGATAGTTTCATTACTTCCAGAAGTAAATGATGTTGTATTTCCTTGAACTAATGTTTTTGTGTTAAATGCCGCAGAAGCAACTGTAGAAAGATTAATTGTTACATAAACATCAGCTTGGAAGGTATCTGAAGCACTTCCTGTATTAAGAGTTAACCCTGTTCCTGCTCCATTTAAATCTGCCGCTTGAGTACCAGTTCCAGGAATTATATTAATTATTTCTCCTGCTGATTTACCAGAACTCAATGGATCAGTAACAGTTACTATGATATTATTTAAAAATCCTGTGGTTCCTAAAGATTGTCCAGGAGTACCAGCAAAAGTTCCAGAGGTTATACTTTTAGTAAAAACACCCGCACTAAAACTTTGATTTTTAAATAAATGTTTTACAGAATAAACATAATTACTAGAATTTGTTGGTTTTAAAGTTTTTACAACATTTTGTGGTAAATCATAAACCAATGAACTTTTGTCTGTTTCAAAAAATTTAGTTCCACTAGTATTATCCAAATTATCAACTCTACCATAAATTGAAATGTCTCCACTACTAACTACCTTAAAAGTGGAATTGGATGTTATTATTGAATCTAATTGTTTAGCTGTAAAATCTATTCGACAAGTATTACTTGAGACAATGTTAGTTAAAAATGCTTTATCAACCGTAACAGTGTTACCACTATGTACTGTTATTGTTCTTGTTTGACCAATAGCATCACCACTTGTCATTGTTATTTTTGCACCAACATAAGCTGAAGTAACTGCTGAAGATGTAGTTGAATCTAAATCAATAGTAAGATCACCCGCAGTAGTTGTTCCAGAAGCAGATGAAGTAATACTAGTAATATCAGTATCATAGACATATAAATCATAAACTCCATCAGTTCCAGGAGTTCCAGTAAAATAATCAATTTGTCTTGGACGTGCCGTACCTATTTTAGTTAATTCATATGTAGATTGGGTTGTTGTAACAATATCTGTAGCAGCAACACAATGTAAATCAATTTTTGATTGTGTACTAATATCAAAAGATTTTGATAAATTTGTTATTCTAAAATAATTGCCAAAATTTGGGTTTACTACCGCATTGAGTGCACTAGCTGTATCTCTACCTTTGCGCATATCAATAAAATTAGTTCCCATACTTTCATATTCATAACCTCTTATATACGCTTTTCCAGATTCTAATCCAACAGAAACTTTATCATTATTGACTATTCTTTGTGTTTCACCAGAACCAAGTGCATCAGTAACCGTCATTACAGTATTGCTTGTTATTCCTGTAATTGTTGTTGATGTTGAATTTACTGAACCATTTGTTAAATAAATTGAATCACCAACTCTAAAATCTATTTCAAATTTAGACGCAGATGAACCATTAATTGTTGTTGTAGAACTTGCAGTTGTTGTATAAACCGTGCCTTTATGATCATTAACATTTGATAAAAATGGTCTTACTGTGTAATTACCAGATTCATCAAAAGTTCTTCTTGACATTATATTTTCAAGTTCTCCATACAATGGATAATTTACAATCTTTTCAATTTGTCCAGATCTAACTCTTAACAATTCAACAAAATTAGTATGAGATATTGTTGCTAATGCATTTTTAGATAATATTAAAGATATTTTATATCTATCTGCTCCTGGAGCATTAACATTATATGAACCAGATGCATTATCTAATAATGTCAAATCATCATCACTTGAAACAATTGATTCTGAAATGGTCAATCCAACTTTATAACTAGGAGTGTTATTATATTTTTCTAAAATTAAAGCTTGAGCATCAACCAAAACAAAAAATCCATTTACATAATAAACACCATCATTAATTGTTGCAACTGATGACAATCCACTAATTGTTCCTGATGCCGCAGTTACACAAGTTGTATCAGAATCCGTAGCTATTTGAATATTTACACCTGTTGCTGTAATTTTATCACTTGCCATATATCTGACAACTAATGTTGGGGGATCAGTACCTTCTGAATCAGCAACCGCAATACATTCTGCCAGAGTATTATTGTCAGTATCACCAACCAATTTTATTTTTTGATTTAAAAAGGATGATTGATTTGTAGTAGAATCTGCTAATCTTATATAATAAACATTATTATCAAAACTAATTTCACCACCAGTTACTAAACTACCATCTTTATATAAAGAATCACCAAATCTTGAAATTTGATTTTGTAAAAATGTTTGTATCTGTGTGAGTTCTCTAACTTGTAAAGAAACACCCGGTTGAAACAACAATCTAAGGAATTTTTTTGCTTCAGCGTAATCATCAAAATAAGGTGATTGCTGTAATGTAGAAAGTAAACTTAATGTAGCCATATTTTTAGAATTCTATGATTAGTTTGATATCTTCTGTTTGGTCAGCCGCTCTTGCGATTGGTGATCTGTTTTCAACATAAAGTAATGAACCACTGTATGGTTTCATTTCACCAGCAGTGATTGAAGTAATTACCGCAGTACTTCCTGAACAACTAACATTTTCTTGTTGAAATCCGCCTGGAAGACCAGAAACAGTTCCGCCCGCGGGATTTGTCATGTCAACACCATTGGTTTCAGCATTACCTAATATTTTATTAGTATCAGATGGTCCAAGATCAACATTAATACATCTTAAATCTTTGAAGGCAATACCACCAACTGTAACATCTGTAACATCAACAATTTTTGCTTGAGCTCCTGAAGATGCACCAACAATAACGTTATCAGCTATGAAATTAGAACCATTAATTGTTCCAATTCTTACTGTTATTGCTTGAGTTCCTGCTGTAGCAACAAATCTGTGAGTAGCATTTGCAGCAATAGGACTTTGAACAACACCTATTTGTCTAAAATCATTAGATGTTGTAAATTTTCCGCCCTCACTTTGTTCCAATCTTGTATTGATCATTAAAAAATTTCCACCACATTCTTCAACTAAATTATAACCATGGCCACCTTTTGGTGAAATAATTGGTTTAATAACTGCTCCAGCACCTGATGATTGAGGTTGAATAACTTTTGCTTCCGCTTGACCATAGTTTGAACCAACATCACCAGAAAAAACTGCACCAATTGTTCCACCAGTAGCACCCTCTACGCATCTTGCTGATGCCCCAGTACCATCTCCGTAAATTTTAACTTGTGGAAAAATACTAAATGCACCAGTGGCCGCAGTTGATAAAGCTGAATCTAATGTAAATGTTCCTTTTCCAGACCCAACATCATATGAGTAATCTGTAACTTTTCTAATAACATTATTAACATAAACACCGGAATTATTATAAACATCATTTGTTTCATTAATTCCAGTTGTCGTTGTTACAATTTGTGTTGTGGATGAGTCATTAGATCCATCTAAACAAGTACCATTAAAAAATTGATAGTTCGCACCAGCATTTTGGATTTCATAAACATCAATAGATCCGTTAACTGTATTTTTTTCAATATCAAATTGAGCAGAACCATCATCTGTTGGCATTCCAGTAGTTCCTGTCATTCCAATAGCGTTAGCATTTCTTATTGTTTTTACTGGAATATAATTTGGAGTCACAAATTTAAGTGCCTCTGCCGCAGTAATTGTATATAAGTATTTCCACTTATAATTATCTTGACCATACTTATCATCAATTGCACCAGCTTCAGAACTAACAGAAATTGGCTGTGATGTTGACGTTGCATTATTTGCATTATCCATACACTTATACACATTAAAATCTTGTGTCATAACAATCAACGGACTTGTTGTGTTTGTGTGCAATTCATGATCATTATCATTGTATTGTGTATATACTGTTCCAGAAGTCCAATTATATCTTGGTATAACGTGTGAAACATCAGCGGAAGTAATTTTCTTTGCCGCTATCATTGTATCCCAAGGTTCATAAGTATTTTGTTTAGTTGTATCTGTTGGATCAGGTGGTGCATTATCATCGTCCCAAACAGTTGTTCTTCCAATAAAAGTATAATAGTGTTCATCTAATGTTGTTGCATCTTCTGATCCTGTTACACCAGAACCGCCCCAAGCAGCAGATTCATCGATACTCTCTTTGAATTGTTTGGCGTTGTGCACTCTAAATTTTCGTGTGACTAAAGCAGGCATTAATTACTCCTAATTATAATAAATCTTTATGTTTATTTATGTTCTTTTCATAATTGTTTGATTTTCTAAAGTAAATAAAGCTGGAATACTTGAAGCACTGTTATCCCAACCATAATTTTCTCTATACCTTACAGGTTGATGTAATGTTACTTTATACGGATCTACAGATTTTATGGTATGAAATTGATAATCTGATATTAGAAATGGCCAGTCCGTAGCATTAGGTCCACCAACAATAACACCCTCCATTCGTATTGTAAAATTATTTAGTTCTGAAACAATGCTATCACCATCTTCCAAAATAATACTATCCAATGATTCCAATTTTCTTCTATCAACAAAGAATTCATCATCAGAACTAAAAATATTTGTCATATCATTTGTTGGACTATGCCAATTATAAGTATAAATCTTTTCATTTGAATAATAACCAATTCTTTCACTTTGTAAAACTTCTATTGTGCTTTTTGTCCATAATTCATCACTTACTTTATAAATTCTTGGCCAATCTGCTCCATCAAAAATTGTTGTCAAATTTGTATAATCATCAAAATAATATCCATCACTCCTAATTAATGTTACAGTTGAATCTTTAATACTAACATTTTTTGTTAACAATTTTTGATTTCTTAAAACATCACCAAGAGTTCCTTTTGAACTTATCATGACAGTTTCATCATCACTTAAATATAATCCAGCACCAGTTGTTTCAAGAACAGCACTTCCTCCGTCAACAGAAGAATTAAATATGGTATTCCAATAAGCATCTCCACCATCTGTAGTTGTTTCATGTGAAACTGTACTTGTAGCTCCACCATCAGTTGCATTTTGAGGCCTTTGTTTTACTTTTATATAACTACTAATAATTGTCAATGGTGCATTGTGTGTTGAACCACTACCTTGTATATCTGCTCCTGAAAATTTTAAAGTAAAAGAAGTTCCAGATGTTTGTGTTATATCACTTTGTTTTACTAATCTATCACCAATGAATATTTGCAAAGTATTTGGTTCATAAGTATGAGTAAATGTAAATTCTGTTGTAGAAGAAGCAATATTGAAATCTGACATATCAATATATTTTTTGCTGTAATGTGGAAAAATTTGTCCTAACTCATAACTTTGTATTTTAGACCAAAATCTAACATCATCCCAAATTTTTTCAAATCCAGATTCTTTATCAACTTTATGAGTTTCCATTCTATTTGCTGCTACAGTAGCGGTTGTTCCATTTTTTAATGGAATACCATCAATATAAATAATTCCTTGTTCTTCAACTTCCATGTAGAAATCCCAATTCCTATCACTCTTAATTGTTTTTTCTGGAATTTGAGCATCTATCAATGGTGCCTCAATAATCAACATTAAATCTCTATACTGTGTCAATCCTCTAGAATCTAAAGTATTAATACTATTTTTACCTTGATCAAACATTGCCGCTTCAATTTCGGATCTAACAATAACTTCACCAAACAATTCAGTTCCTGCGGGGTGGACCGTGTTTAAAACTAAATCTCTATAATTGTTAATGTCTTGGTCAGCTAATATGACATAAGAAAAATCTTGATAATATTTACTATCTTGTAATTTTTTCTGTGAACTTAACTGTCCATCAGTTCCAACATAATAACCATCATAATATCTTACTGAATCTAAAAGTAATGTAGCATTAGCTGTTCCATCACCAAATCCTGTAAAGTCTATTTGAGGGACAGTAGTTGTAAAGGCGGCACCAGGATTTCTAACAATAACATCTTGAATTTGTCCTCCCATAGTAGCTACCTCTAGAGAACCATTATTTCCAAAAGGACCGATGCCAGTATCAGGCAATCCATTTACTTCTTGGAAATCATCATTTACTTTTATAGAAACCGTTGGTGTACCCTTATATAATCTACCAAAATCTGTTATTTCAATTGTTCCTATTTGACCAATAGTCTTATCTGAATAATCCAATATTCCTGATAAACTTGTTGAAAAACTTGTTATTGGTCTAAAAAGTTCTGATATTAATTGATCACCATCTTCTGTTATTAGATTACTAGGGTTTTCCGTTGTAAAGTTTTCTAGTCTTTGTCCAAAAATTCCAGAATATGTTGTATTAGAACTATTATCATTGTAATTACTTTGATTAATATAAACATCATTTGAATATTCAAAATTTGATTCAACCGCAGAAAAAAGATGTGGTGTGTATGCAAATTCATCTTCTCTAAAAGCATTACAATAATCAGTTGTTGTAAATGGTGTACCATCAAGGACTGAATATCTAAAAACTGTATTAGAAAAGGTTTCTAATACAACACCCCTTTTAGTTGAAGAAGCATGATCATAAACAGAATGGTTTGATAACAAAAATCCCTTTCTTATGGGAATATCTGTTTCTGTTGATAATGTTATTATATGAGTGTTTGTTAATTCATAAACTTTTTGATCATTAACGGAAACAATTGATGTTGTTCCTTCTAACAAAGAAGATATTTTTGCTTGTGCACTAGATTGTGGATCTTTTCCTGTATTATCAAAATCTACAATATCATTATTTGAATAACCAAAACCACGTCCAGTTAAAGAAATGTTTGTAACTTGGTCATTACTAGTTTTTCCAACAACAATTTCTTGTCCTACTCCCGCACCACCAACTAATGGAACTTTATTTTCAAAAAATACATTACCATCACCAGTATAACCATTTCCAGGATTAATTACAGAAATAGCATTAATTGTGGGATCAGTTGCAACCATTCCTAATAATACTGTATTTGCATAAGTACCATCAGAATTAGGACTTGTAGCTTGAATAGTTTCTCCAAGAGAAAATTTTCCAATCATATTTTTTAAATACAACTCAATAACATTTACTGTTGAAATTTTCTTTAACGCCAATTCTGTAATGAACCCTTTAGCACCAGAAGTTTGTCCTACTACATCTTTTGCTAAAAAATCATAATTGGTTGAAACCTGAGAAACTTGTAAAGTCGTACTTTGGACCCATTGTCCGTCTGATAGTTTAAGTAAATCATTTTTTGGATAATAGAATTCTAAATGTTCTTTAAGCCTTCCTCTAACTTGACCAAAAGCTAATCTAAATAACGCTTTATAAGAACGTTCATTTCCTTTATCAAGATACAATTCCTTAACATGCTTTGCAAATAATTTTTTGTCAATTAAAATATTTTCTGGGAAATTTTCAAACAATTCGTGTCTATAGTTGTAAATATATTCATTATTTGGTGAATTTACATCTGACCAATCCCATGTAGTATCTCTTGCATTTAAAGGATTTCTTCTATAATGACTTAATATTGCTGATCCTGTAGAAGTAGATATTGTTTCACCATCATCAAAATGTGAACCATTAGTTGGATGAACATAAATGTAAACACCTTCCCCCAAATTTTTTGAGGTATCTACTGATAATATTTTTCCTGTTGCTTTACTTGTTGTTCCCGTAAGCACAGTTCCTTCAACAAAAGTTCCTGTAACATCAGTTGAACATAATTGTATTGATTCTAAAAATTGATAATAACTTTTTAGAAACTTTACAAATTGCGGATTTTCATCCCTTAGTGCTTCAGGAACATGAAAATCAATTACTGAAGATAAATGATTACCTATTGCCATATTAGTAAGCTGAATTTACAGTTGTTGTAGATACTGCAGTGGCAGTATTAGAAACTGATGTCACCCCACGTCTTTCTAGTGCATTTACATCAGTTGCAGTTACGTTTAAGTCTTCACTTTCAATTTTAAAAATTTGTTGCTTTACTGGTGCAACATCACTTTCTTCTGGTTCAAAATATAAACTAATACTATTATTAATTAATGCAGAAGGTTGAAATGCAGTCAACGTCAATACACCTGATGAATAATTTACTGTCCCAACATTTGAATTAACAATATATTTTGTTGTAGATTGCATTCTATAAACTCTAATAGTTCCATTGTTATCTTCAAGTTTACATCCAGAATATACTGTTCCTGTAGAACTTGCAAAAGAAAAAGAAGAACTAGTTACTGCTCCCTCATATCCATCAAATGGGTGATTGATTCTATTGTTAAATCTGAATGTGTAATTAATTGCATTTGTTAATTGTGGAGTAAACTCTGTATACAATTTAACAGACAATAAACTATTTGTGATTGAACTATGCGTATTATCAATTAACCTTAATAATTTTGAATATTTAAAATTACTGTCAAATGTTCCCAATTCTTGTTGACCATAACTTAAAATTTTAGATCTAACCATTTTTATTAAATCAGCTGATTTTAGATTTGTTTGTGCAGAATCAAATTTTATTTTACTTACCAAAGCAATTTTATAAATGATTGGGTCAACAACTTCAGGAGTAATTGATAAAATTTTTCTTTCTGACAGTAAAGATACAACAGTATTTTTTTGTGCAGTTGTTAAATAATCTGCACTTTTTGGTTTTATACAAAGGTAAACTCTACCATAAACAGGTGAAGGTTCTGTTTCACCTCCCCATGTCTGAATACTATCTGCTTCAGGAAAATTAGCATAAACTAAAGCTTTATAATCTTCAGCGGTGACTGCTCTTTTTTGTGCTGAAAATACCTTTGGTGCATTAAATTTAATAGAATCCATTGACTCCCTAGATGCACCACCAAATGATTCAGTAAGAGTTGTTATTGAAAAATTAGAATATCCCCCGACTGCATCTATTGGATTAAATGAAAATGCCCCATTGCCATCTTCACCATTTGTAATTAATGCTTTTATCTGCACAACATTTCCATCTGTTAATGCTCTACCAACATTTCCATCGCCAAATTCTATTTCATATCTTCCATTTGAAGATTCAGAACAAAAATAAACATTAGCTAAAGCTTTTGTTTCAGTAAAATCTCCCGCCTTTTCATAAATGTATAATGAAGAATCATTTCCTGACGGTTTTATTGTAACTTCAATTGTTGAAATGTCAACATTAGAACTTGGTATAATAAATCTTTGTTCTGGATCTGTTGAGTCTTTTGTGAACGTAAAAGTAACAGGATATCCTTCTTTGACTTGAATATTTGAAATATATGTCCCAGACAAACTTCTCAAAATTTCTGTAGAATCTGTTGTACAAAATGTCAACGATTTTCCATTAACATTTGTCCCAAATTTTGTATACTTATCAACAATTAATGAACTTGGTGTGTCTCCTGGTGAAACTGATAATTGGAGTGTTGCTGTTGATCCTGTCATTGATCTTGGTGTGTAATTTAACAGTTTAGCTTTTGATACTACTGATGATCTAATTGATGCGGTATCCATAAACATTTCGCTAGCAAGCATATTCATATAATAAGCATTATAATGAGTATTATATGCTAAAAGATTTAATATTTGATTTAATCCTGATGCACTAAAATCATATCCAGCAAAAGTTGATTGATTTCCCAAAAATGATTTTAGGTTATTTTTTATCTGATCAAAATCTAAATCAGTTACATCTAGTTTATTATTTACTGTAGCCATATTACTCTATTTCTAAAAATTCTGTTATCTGAATTACTTCGCGACTTTGTTTTTCACTAACAAAAATTGTTATACTATATCTGTTATTATCTGCGTCTGGTACAATATCAACATTTTTTAAATCTAAAAAATCACTACAATTTTCTGTTATTGAATCTTCTATAACTTTTTTCATTCCTTGTGCAGTAACCTCATTTACATGCTCAAATAGAAAAGATTGCAAATCTGTAAAAAATTGTGGTTGAAAAGGTATCTCTCCTGGTTTTGTTTTTAACAATAATTTAACACCCTGAACTATTGTTCCCTCTGTATTTTTTATAACAACATCGGTGTTTCCTAAACCTGGGGCTGATGCAAAAGATAAAGAAAGGTCACGAAGATCATTTGTTAATCTTCTAGTGACTGCTTCTTCTTTTACCTCTAAATCCCAATCTCTCTGTAATGATGATTCTCTATAAGCCATACTAATATTTATACCTTATTCTTCCGTTTCTTTTACTCCACCTATTTTTTCTATGATTTTCATTGTCGCCGCTCCACTCGCAGTTCCAGCTAAGAGAGTCAAAGACCAAGTATAATCGATATTGTCTGGTGGTTTATTTTTTGAATTTACTAATTTTTTTCTAATTCTCTCCATGCCTTTACCCCCATCTGTAGAACCATCAAGTGGGACATATAGAAAATAAATACCCGCATCAACAACTCCCAATTTTAATAAATTAACTAATTCTTCCATTTTTTTAATTAATCTATCCAATCTATCAATCACTTCTTCTTCAATAAACTTAATAATTCTATCAATAAATGCTATAATATCTTCACCCAATGCTTGCAATTTTTCAACTTGATCAACAATATAAGTCAAAACTGTTCTCAATTGAGGAATAAAATCTTCTAATGTATAATGGTTCCAATGTGGATATACACCTTTTTGTATTTTTGGATCAGTTGATGTTCCATCAGGACCATCTTGATTATCTTCAACAGCTCCCACGGTACAGTATCTTGGTGCGGGCAAAGAATCACCACTTTCACCTTTCCATGTTTCCAAATACATATAACCATCCAATTGATCTCGAAAAAATGCAACCATTTTTGGGTCCATTCCTGTTAAATCCATTTTAACTCTTTGACTGAGCAATTTAACCGCCTTATCACTTTCTTCATCTGTCAAATCATCCATGTCTTCAATATTAATAGATGGAATATTATTTGTTGATACTCTATCTGGATTTGTTATTACTAACTCCTTCAACACTCTTTCCCAATGATCATTTCCTTTCATATCAGGACTAGTTCCAATAAAATTAAAATCATTAATTGTTAATTGACTATTAGGTGTTAAATTGTTTGTTATTTTTTCTAATTTTCCAGAAGCATACTTTTCAACTTCAACACCTTCTGACTCCAACATATCATAAAGTGACTTATAATTTGCTAATTTTTTTCTAGCTTCTTTTTGTATTTGTTCTAAAATTGCTTGTTCTTCTTTCCATTGTGCTTCAAGAAGTTGTAGAGCAGTGAGAAATTGATTTCCTGGATTTTCAACTAATACTTGCAATCTAACAATGTTATCTTCAATTTGAATCAACTCATCTCTTAAATTACCAGACCCTTCAATTTTATCTACTTCACTTTTTATTTGTATTTGTGTAGTATTTACTTTTCCTCTTTGTAATAATATTATTCGGTCCAATTCTGCTAATGCTTGTGTTTGTCCTTGATTTAAATCAGGTTTTAAACCATTTGCTGTTTCTTTCGCAGTTTCATAAAGTTGTGTAATTTCATCTAAATGACTTTGTTGTGCATTTTTTTCATTAATTAAGTTTTGTAAACTTGTATCTTCTGCATAAATATCCTCAATATTATTATTTGTAAATTCTGTAGCGTTTTGCTCAGCTACCTCAGGAGATTGATTTTCTCCAACAGAATAATATGTGTAATGCTCTTTAAAATATGTGTCTCTAATACTTCTCTTTGTAAGAGTAATTTCTTCTGTTAAGTCACGTATACTTTGTGTCACATCATCAATTTCTGATTTTATATTGTCTTCAGATTCATATCCATAGAATGTTAAAACGTCTGTTTGTGCAGATTGTACTCTTGATCTTTTATCAAAATTTAATTCTTCTAAAACAGCTGTTTGTTCAATTAAGGTTGTCTTTAAAACATTAATTCTATCAGTTATATCATCAATTTCTTTTTGTTTGTTTAATTTATCAGTTTCAGCACCTCTCAATTCAAATTTTGCATCCTCAACTTCATTTGTTACATTAGTTATAATTGATTTTGAAGCATTTTGATATTTGTTAAATGCTTCTTTAACATTACTATCTTGTTCTCTTTGTTCTTTACTAAAAACTGTCGATTGACTAATATCAATTTCACCAGTAGCATAAACATGATGTGGTGATGGTGTTATTCCATATGTTTTTTGTAACTGTTCTCTGGCCTCTAATGGAGAAATTTCAGTAATGTACTTTGTTTTTTCAAAATGCATACTTTCAGGATTTGCCAATTCTGCTTCATAATGTCTAAAAAGTTTTAATTGTTCAATTTGTGCAGCATTGTCATTAGCCATATTTCTATCAGATTGTATTTCACTCAATATAGAATTTATATCCAATTCATCACCAAAAACTTTTGTACCATTTTTTAAAACAAATTTAGGATAATGATTATTAACATCACCATCTGCGGCAGAATATTCAGTTCCATCAGAACTAACCAAACCTTTCATATCATCTAATTCCACTTCAACCAAAGTATCACCAGGTTCAAATTTATTAAATAATCCATTGTGCAATACAACAACTTCTTGTTGCCAAGTTTTCATTTTTATTTCTGTATTTTGTTGAAAAACATTAAAAGACTGATCTGGTTCAAAAAATGAAAACATTGATGAATCTTCATTTGATAAAACTTGTTGTGAAGCGGGATCAGTAACTATTGTTTGTCCATCTTCATTAACTTGATATTGCCTACCATCTGATAAAATTGATTCTTGTTCTTTTGCCTTTCCAACTTTTATAATTTGTGCAACATCACCATTTCTCAAGTTCATCAAAAATACTTTATCATTTTTGTGATTTCTTATATTAATGCTCCTTAACTCACTGAATTTTTTAATATTGTCAGAATTTGTTCCAATTTTAAAAAGACCTCTATCTGCTTTTATATGTGATTTTTTGCCCGGTTTAAAAGGAACTTCGTAGTGTGCGGGATTATTTTCCCATCTATTAGGAGCACATAAATTTGTAACAACCATTGTTTGTGTTCTAAAATTTTCCAATGATTGTTGTATATCATACATTTCTTCCCAAAAATCTTTTAATGGTTTCAATGTAGAAAAATAATTATATAATTTTGCTGCTTTTTCAACTAGTTTTGTTGGATCTGATGTACCAATCAAAACAAACAATGCACCAACTTGTGCATCTTTAGAAAATCTAGGTACAAACGGATCTTTCATATCATCAAAGGATTGGTTCACAATGTCAATCATTTTAGACGGCGGACATATACTCATCCCTTGTGTAGCATTTACAACTTTTTTTATTGGTATTTTGTCCCACCATCTTTCATTTTGATCTGTCCCAGGTTTCTTTTTTTGTTTGATAAACATTGGTTTACCTTGACCTGATTCTGGAATTCCTGGAATTGTTCTTCTATAGAAAACATCACCATTCCAAACCAATAAATCATTTGGTCTAGATAATATATTGTTAATTCTTTTGATATAAGGATTATTTTCATCACCAACACCCAACTTAATATATTTTGAATCTTTTCTAAATTCTGCAGCAAGATCATATAATCTATTAATATTTTCAATAGGGTGAACATGAAATCCTACTTTATTAGTAAATGGATTTAAAAATATACCAGACCAAATTTGTTTTTCCAATTTTATTTTTGGTTCTCTTTTTTTCAAATCGTAAAGTTCTGCCATTTGATCTTGTTGACTATCAACCCACAACCAATAAATACCACTTTCCAAAAAATCATCAACCGCATTTCTCATAGCCTCTACAAGTGGCGGTATTAACACTAAAACTGGATTTATTTGACCAATTGCTAAAGCTTTTTGTGCATGCAGTAAAGTTGTACCAGCACTCAGTGCAGTTTTATATGCTTTAATTGCTGTTTCACTATCTTCAACAACCTTTGCAAAAGCCTCATTTGTTTTGAAACTTGCACCAATCCATGAATTTTTAATTGCTGCATCTTTAAATGCATCAGCTCTTTCTTCAGGTTTTAAATCTCTTAAATTTGATACAGACCCGCCTCTACTTGGCATTTTTTTCCTCTTTAGCTAATTCTACTATACCTTTAAGTTCTTTTCTAAAAGTTTTAGCAATTTTCAACATTTGTTCCATATCACTTAATGATGGATGTTTTAAAGGTTCCTCAGTACTTGACTTCCATTTATTATCATCAGCTGGCATAAAATTTTCCTCTACCATTTAAGAGATCATAAGCATTTCTTTTGTCTCTAATTTGTTTATATTGAAAATCCAAAGCGGATGCATCATCCATTGTATTTTGAACTAATCCTAAATCATTACCTAAACAAATATTAACTGCTTCATATATTGTTCTACCATAAGGTACTAATGAAGTTGAAGATTTTGCTGGTAATGCTGTAACAGTAATTCCTGGTTCAGCACCATTACTAGCTTGAGTTCCACTATATGTTGGCATTCCAATTCTTGAATTGATTTCTGTAATTCTAGCAGTAATTTGTGTGCTAGCAGTATCCAAAGTTGCTTTTAATGGTAATACGTCATCTGTATTGATAAAATCTCCACTTGGATTATCATCAATATCATTAAAGTGTGCTTCAAGATCATCAATATCTTGTTTTGCTGCACCAATTGCATTTTCAAAATCTTGTGCCGCACTTTCCTTATCTGCATCATACTCTGCTCCATTGGAATCTTCTACAATTGGATCTCTAAAAGATTTTAATCCATTCAAAGTTACTATTTTAGATTTAACAAAATCATAATCTCCCGCAACCAAACCATTATTTGTATCACCATTTTTCATGTGCATTAAATCATTCCAAGCGTGTGTTGTTTCTGTAATTGTATAATCTCTTTCAATTGTATAAGTATCTGGGTTTTCTCCGTTGTCATTTGTTGTTTGAGTAAAAGTAAATTGATGAGTATAAATTATATCACCTAACGTATAAGTACCTGTACCAGATTTAGCATAAATTGTTTTATTAGTTGTAGTACTTTGTAAATTATTATAAGTACGACTAGCAGAAGCGGGCGTTCCCCAAGTAAAAGTCATCGTAGCTGAACTATTAACATAATATGATCCATCAAAACCAGATGGGATTTGCCCAGGAGATGTATCACTTGTAGAACTAACAGTATTTGCACTTCCAGCTACATCACGAATCGCTTGAAGTGCATCTCTTACTCTGCCTATAGATAATGTTAATACAGTTTCAGTATCATTTGCAAATTTCTTTTCAGGTTCTATACCTCTATCAGTATTACTTGTTGAATATGGTAATGATGTTGGTACTACATTAGTGTTGTGAGCGGCAGTTATTGGATCAACTAAGTAAAAAAACTTTCCTGCAGAATCAACCATATATCTGTAATCACCTATATTATCACCGCTATTATCTTTTCTATCTTCTTCATACTTAACAAATCTTCCAACAAAAATATCATTCATTCCTAATCCTGATGGTTGTAATCCCCCTTCAGAAGATGCATTTCTTGCTCCCTCAATTGCTGGTTTAAGTGGATTTCTTTCTTTATTAGGATAACTATCTGGATTTGTTGAAGATGATTGACTTGATGATTGTAATCCAGAACCACCTTTAAAAACTATAGGTGTACTACTTTCTTGTGCATTTTCTGGTAACAAATTTCCTAATGCAGTTTCAAATGTAGTTTTAGTATATAAAGTAGCTTCACCAAAAGTTTCATTAGTTGCTGAATAAACACCGTCATCATCTCCAATATGTTTCCAATTACTATTAGGAACCATACCTTCTGTAACTATTTGTGCAATACCAAACAAAGTATGTGCTTCTCTACCTTCTATTACTTGTTTTGAAGTAATTGTTAAGTCTGTAAATGCTTCTTCAACATTATTACTAAGTATTATATTATTATTTTCGGAATCCACCGCCACTACTGTAAGATTAGAATTCCATGAAGAACTTGACAATTCATCACCCATTGTAATCATACTAGCGTTAGAAGAAAAAATAGTATTACCTGGTAAATTAGAAATTACATCAATCGTGGAATTAGCAGTAATTGTTAAAAATCGATAATCTGTATTATGTCTTTTTACTCCATAAAAATTACCAACTGGTGGTGGTAAAACTGTTGTTGAATCTGATCCTTGTCCCAATGTATGTTCTAATGTCAAATATTGATCACTTGTGCTTGTAAATTCTACCAAACCTATATTAGCAAAAACAAATAGTTCATTCCAATTTCCAGTTTCATCAGCAATACTATCACCAAAAGTAACGTTATTGCCCAATGGCATGTCAACTGAAGGATTAATAAATGGTGTGGTGTTTGCTATTATGTCAATTAATTCTCCTGTTGCTCGACTTCTAACAAAATAATAATCACCAACAAAATTACTATAAGTATTTGATGTTCCATTAGATTCAGTAGATGTTGCTGTACTACCAGAAGTATTGCTTAAAGTAATTACATATTCATTTCCTGGATCTTTTAATAAAACACCAAAATGTGGTTTTGATCCTATACCACCATTTAATGTTGGAAAAGTAAAATTAGACGAAGCGGTATAATCTGTAGGTTCACCAAGATCATGATACATAATATTGTTTGTATTTGCTCCCAAACAATTTGCTCTAATCTTTGCTAGTTCATAAGCAACTTTAGGTAAATTTCGACCAGAACCATAATCTGTTGATAGACTTGTTGCTAGTGTTGTCAAAGTTTCATTATACAATTGTATATTTTTAACAACATCTATTCTTGAATTGATAACATCGGTTGGTTTAGATGCCAAATCATCAACTAATTCTGCCTTTTTTTCAACTAATGATGTCATGCTGGTGGCCCTGTTACTACAACTGGTGGTGAACCAGGAATTATTGCCGTTATTTTAATATTAAGTGTATAAGTATTTATTGCCGTACTTAAATTCTTACCAAATGTTGCACCAGGAGTAGGATATTGTGAAAATATTTTCATCAAGTCAGATAATAATCCAGGTAGTATAGTTACGTGTGCCATATATCTTGCAGTTTTTAATGTTAAAAAACACTCATCTATTTTTTTAGCAACTTCTTGACCAACTTGTGCTCCTGCCGCTAATCTTTTTTCAAAAATCTCTCCCAAACTTGGACCCAAACTACTCAACCCAGGCATTCCTGCAAAATTTCCACCCGCAGGGTCCATCAATGATTGTGTATATTGTGCTATTCCATTTTGAATGATAGTTCCTGCTTGTATTCCTACAGCATTGGTTTTACTAAACCCATTCATAAATTCATTATTCATTCCAGATAAATTAAGTGACATAATACCTCAAATTATACAAGTCATTATTTTAGTTTTTAATAATTGTAATTGTGAAGCATTGATTGGTGTTCCACTATTTCCAGATCCCGTTGGTACTGTTATTTTAGCGATCTCATCTATTAAATCATCAAAACAAGACTTTAAAGATTTTATAGAAGACCCTATCTTTATCGGAGCAGTTGATGATATGGACATCGCACCCCCACTAGTAATTGTCATAGCAACTGGATGATTTAATATTGTTGCTACAGGAGTTATTGCAATTCTTCCAAATTCACCAAGTTCCCCTAATGTCATATTTAAAAATCCTGAAATACCTCGTGAGGCAGTTGCTGCATTAATTTCAATTGGTCCCAATTCAGTATGCATCTTCACTCCACCTGCAGGAAGAAAAGGAATTCCACCTGTGCCAATATCAATTGTTCCTGATGTGGAATGTAATTTAATTCCTTTATTTGTTCCTGCAAAATTAACTTGATCTGCAGCAAGTACATCAAATGTACCTGATGTAAATGATGTTAACGCTGAAGAACTAAAACGAGTTGATGCAACAGAATAAAAATTTAAATCTTTGCCAGCACTAATATTAGTTTCATCTCTTGTTCCCATCATAAATGAAGATACATTTGCTTCATATTTTCCTGTAACATCAACAAAATAATTTCCTTGTTCTATGTTTGCAAAAAATGATCCACCTGATCCAACCTTTAATGTCATATTAGAATCAGATTGTGACTTGTTTCTATTAACTAATATTTGATAACTTTTATCAACTGTTTCTATTTTGTGTCCCGCAACACGATCATATGAATTATTATGAATTATATTATAAAGTTCATTGGTTGTTTTATTAACAACTGTTCCTGATGGGTGATATTCTTGGAATGATCCTGATCTATGATAAAAATGCAATCTTTCAAAATTGGGTGTATCATCCATTTCTATGACATGACCACTTTCTGTAACAGTTACATGATTATATGGATAAGAAGCATTATAAGGTGATATTGGTTCAGAAAAAGATCTTATGGATGGTTTTATTGATGGTTCTAGAAAATTTTGTGTAGATAATGAAGTACCAAATCCAGAAGTATCTATTGTTTGTTGCTGTTTTAGTATTGAACCAAAATCACCACCAGTTTTTATATTTTGATTTAATGATCTAGATTGTCTTTTTCTTGCCAATATTGAATATTTACTTTCAAATATTTTTCCATCATCAGAAGCAGTTAATCCTGTTGTTGGATCTGCTTTACCTCTAGCTAATGCAGGGGTTGTTGGTTGGCCAATGTAAGATATATCAGGATAAGGTGATTTTCTTTCTTGTTCTGTTATGATTGGACTTGCACCTAAACTACTAATAACTTCATCAGGTTCTCTAGGAACTAAATTTATTTGTTTTACACTTGCATTATCTTTTAATGATCTTATTTTTTTCTTAAACGCAGATTTACCAAAAGGATGATCTGTTGAAGACATTGCTTCATCATATTCTCTTGCGTCATGAAAACCAATTTTAGCAGTATAAATTGATCTTGCGTCAACTTCTGGAACACCATTTAATGTTCCAAACATTATTGGTTCTTGTGCGTCCCTACCATCTCTAAAAAATCCAACAACCCATGTTCCTTCCACAGGACCAACTGGAGCTTGACCAACATTTGTTTGTGAAGCAGAAGTAATAGGCATTAATGGTGTAGCCCAAGGCAAATCTTGTGTAGGTATTAAATTTTTATCTTCTGTATGAAATCCTAAACAACGAACTTTACATCTGCCCAAATACATTGGATCATGGCGATCTTCAACAACACCAACCCACCATATAAATTCCATCCCTAATGAATTTTTAGTGAGCATTAAAATTCATCTCCCATAACTGAATCTTCATCATAATCGCCTTGTGTTTCTAAATCTGCAATTGGTTCAGGTAATGATCCACTCATACTATCTTTCATCACAACCATTGCTAAATTATGATTAATGTTTTGTTGTGATTTTAAAAATCTATGTTCAATACTAGAAACTAAAAAATTACCAGATGCTAATCTGTTTTGTTGTCTTGTTGATTGAAAATCATGAAAATTTGTAGGAATTTGCAAATTTACTACATCACCAACCATTCTATGTGTATTTCCTGGGACAATTACTTGGTAAACAAAAGTATTTAGAAGTCCAAATTGTGACTTTCTTTTTTGAAACCATCTTTCTATATTTGTTTCTCTAATTGATCTATCTTGTGGTTTTCCCTTGCCTTCCACATCAGAAAATTTAGCAAAACATTTAAAATTTGAAGACATTAAAGAAATATTAGATACTGGACTTCCTAAGATATCAGAAGCAGTAGATATTACCGCATTATTTGAAAAATGATGAGTATCATCAACTATTTTTCTTATATTATCTTCATAACTATTATTTCCCTCATTTATATATTCATTAAAATCATTTGCTAACATTATTGGATCTCTTTCAATCCTTGCACCTGTTGATTGATCATAAGCATAATGTTTTAACGTTGGTTCTTTATAGTAATAATCAATGGTTTCATGTTTCATTCTTAACATATTATGTGTTATCATTCTATTTGCATATGTTCCACGTTTTAACTTATCTTCCATATCAATATTTGATAGTCTATAAAATTGTTTTATTCTTTGACTATCAAATGCAAACTTTTCATCAAATGAATCATGAGGTAAATTTTCTGGTGAGTATACATAAGTAAGAGATGGATCATTTAACATTAAAGATTCTAAAGATTTAAACTTGAATCCTTCTCTCAATGTTTCATAAAATGAAAACATAGCACCAGTTGAAGAAACTTTTTCTGAACTCTCCGCTCTTTCTGATAAAAATTCTATAGCATGAAATGGACTATAGTTTGGTATGACAATATTATGTTCACCCTTTGTCATTTCCAATTCTATATCTTTTTGATATGCTGAATCTGGATAAAATGAATCAATAGAACTTTTAATATAATTATCATATATGTCTTCAACTATTTGATGTACTAAATGTGATGGATAACTCTTTTGAACTTTTGTTTTCAAATTGAAAATATATTCCATACTAACAAAATGAAGTTTATATGTAAAAACTCTATCATTATCTTGATGTTTATTAAAATCTGTAACCTTAATTATTCTAAAATATCTATCAACAGTATCTTCTGGTCCTGCACCAGTAGAGTAAAATGTAAAATGAAAAAATTCATCTCCAATTATTGGTATTTCTTCATATAAACCAAATGAATCAACAATCTCAACAAATCCCTTTATGTATGGAGAAAATAAATCCTCAGTCAGTGACAATTGTGTAAAAATTTTAGAAATGTCAACGGCGATTGAATAGTTATGAGGACTAATAATCCTCATATTACTAATAGAAATTTCACCTACTGATACTGGATTTCTAGATGTATTTGAGAGTCTATTTGAAGCTGGATCAGCAACAAATGTATCATAATTGTCAAACATTTTTTAATAATTCTCTCAAATTTTGTTGTAATTCTTCCGCATAGATATCTTCAATTAGAACTATATTTTTCTTTTTTTCATTATAATCATATTCATATTGATAATTTGTAACTGTCTTTGCTTTTTCTGGACTTAAAATTTGTAAACCTTGAAATCTTAATTCATCAACCTCTAAGGATCTTTGCTCAATTCTAGGAGTGGTATCTGTGGCTGGTTGAAAGCTTTGAATAATTTCTTCATAATGATGAACAGAGTTTTGAGCTTCCGTTATACTTCCATATTTTGACGCAACATAAGAATCAAATTGATCACCAAACATTGGCCAATCAAAAATTGGATCAAAAATATTATTTGCCAAAAATACTAACCATGTATACTTTACGTCACCATAATATTCATGTGCTATTGAATCTGGTCTTTGATTAAATCCGACATTGTACTTATAGTATGATAATAATTTTGATTTTACTGTTTTGTTTAATCTTGTTCTCAAAGTAATGTCTGTGACTAACTTTTCATGAACCTTTTCAATTTGATTTCCAGCAGAATTTGTTATATAATCATATTTGTAATAAGTTGTTGGTAAATTTACAAAATACTGTGACATTAGTTATCTCTCCCTGTGGCATTTTCATAAGCGGCATTGTCTGTTGATGTTCCTTTATAAGATAAAATAAATTCTGTTTCTCTGAAAGATAACTGCATCTTTGTATGAACAGGCATCGGTTCTTTGTTTTTATCAGGAGGATCATAAAATGCCGGGCCTTGTTGTGCATCAAAATTGAGATTCATATCAGTTAAAACAGATCTTTTAATTCCCATTTGTTTAAACTTTTTATGACCATCTTCAGATTTAATAAAAAATTCAATAAAAAATTCATGTGGAAAATTAAAATAGATACTTTTTAAAAATCCAAAATCATTTAATTCTGGTAACATTCTATTTTTAAATTGAGTTACAATAGATGATATTTCTTCCGCTTCTTCATAAGTTCTTGGATAAAAATCAAAATCAAATTTATGTTCCCTAAAAGCTCCTGGACCTTGATATGTCAAAGCCATATGCGGATTTACAGCAACACCAGCGCCTACAGTAATTGGATTTAATACACCAGTTTGTCCCAATGATCCAACAGCCAAAGTTGCCGCAGATGTTCCTGCTTGTGAAAGTTTTTCTAACCAACTATCTTGACTGCCACTATTTGCTGCATCCATCACTGAACTTACTCCTGCACCAACAACTGCACCTATTCCCGCAACAATGGGATTGGTACTCACTAGAGATGCTAATCCTGTCGCTCCCGCTACTGTTGCTAAATTTACTCCACCTTCTTCAAAAACTCTGCCACCGACCATAGTTTCATAATTACCTTGAAAATTTGTTTGTAATGCGCCTGGTGGAATATGTAATGCAATCAAAGATGAGTTTCTTCCTAATCCTTGAGATTGTCTTCCCCTTGGGCCACCTGGTTTTGCATAGAATAATACAAAATTTTGTGTATCAGATTCATCTGCACCAATGTCTGACGGATATTTAAATATTTTTGTACTTACGGTATGTGGCCCGTGGTCCACGTCAAAACTAGCACCAGCAATTGGTACTTGTGCTGATGCACCATTCATTACTACGTTTGGATCTGCCATTGAAATTCTCTCTAAATATAAGTATATGATATTAACCTAATTCTATTTATTCAGATGATTAAAAAAGGTAAATATAAACCAGTAAATCCAAATAAATATAAAGGTAATCCAACCAAAATTGTGTATAGATCAGGTTGGGAAAAGAAAGTGATGGAAAAACTTGACTTGTCACCGCAAGTTGAACAGTGGGCTTCAGAAGAAGTGATAATTCCATACAGATCGCCTTTAGATAGGAAGATACATCGTTACTTTCCCGACTTTTGGGTAAAGTTTACAAATAAAAAGGTCGTAATTATTGAAGTTAAACCAAATAGGGAGACAAAACCTCCCAAAAAACGTGAAAAATCAAGAAGATTCATCAACGAAGCCAAAAAATACGCAAAAAATGAAGCAAAATGGAAGGCCGCAGAAGAATTTTGTAAAAATAGAGGCTGGCACTTCCTAATTCAAGATGAATATGACTTAGGAATCAAGAAGAAAAGAAAAAATGGCAAAAAGTAGTGGCAATTTAGTAGAAATTTTAACAGATGTTATAAACAGAAGGCAAATTCCGCAAGAAAACATAAGATCTGCCCAATGGTTTAGGCATCAACTAAGAAATTTTAGAAGAAACTTGACAGTAAAGTTTGATGATAAGAGTATGACCTCAGATCAACTAATAGAAAAATCAACATTAGTTAGACCAAGAGGTATTGACGAAGCAAAATTGACCATTTTTAGATATAAAGCTAAACATGAGAAAAAATTGCCATATTATGATAGATTTCCTATGTCTATGATTATTTCAAAAGAAAGTGATAGATTTTGGGGATTAAATTTCCACTATTTACCATATCAATACAGAGCACAATTATTAGATGCTGTTAGATTTGGAAAAAGAATAAGTTGGAATTCATTAAAAAAGAATAAAGTAGTCGCACCATGTATAAAACAGTATTTAATTAGTCATGTTCAAGGACAAAATGGAATGACAATTGAAGGTGTTGACCAATTAAGATTTGCAGTATTTTTACCAATAGAGCATTTTACAACAAACAAACAAAAAGTTTGGAAAGATTCATTAAGGATGTTATGAATACTAGTTCATTCACAAGACAATTTTTAGCAAATGTACAAAAACACGGCGGTGTAGCTAAAGCGAATAAATTTTTGGTTCATGGGTTTTCTGGTGGATTTATCAAAAATCTACCAAAAGATGTTAAAGATAAACTTAGAGATATCAAATTTTATTGTGATATTGTTGCTTTGCCTGGGAGAAACTTAGCAACTTCACCATTTAGATCTGGTAGTATTACTAGAGAATACATACATTCTAATAATTTTGCTGGAACTATGAATATAAACTTCACATTAACAGATGATATGTTTATAAAAAACTTTTTTGATATGTGGCAAGATTCTATTCTTCCATTAACAGAAAATGATAAATCACATCAAAATATAGCAAAATATCCAAAAGATTATAGTAGTGATTTTAAAATATCAAAATTAACTAATGATTTGGTAGAAAGACCTGCAACACAGAGTTTTGCAGGGCCTATTGAGACACTTACTTTTGGAGATTACATTTACACTGTTAAGTTAAGAGACGCCTTTCCTAAAAATGTTAATCCTATTCAATTAAGTTTTTCATCACAAGAAAATCTTAAATTGTCTGTTGAATTGGCATTCTCTAGTTGGAGCAGACTAAAAAAGCCAGAATAAATAATTAACAATTTGGAGATATTATGGGTTTACCTAAAATTGACATACCAACATTTACAACAAAGTTACCATCAACTGATCAAACCGTTGTATTCAGGCCTTTCCTTGTAAAAGAAGAAAAAATACTATTAATAGCACAACAAGGAGAAGACTCTAAAGAACAAATTAGTGCGGTCAAACAAATAATTAATAATTGTGTCCAAAGTGAGATCAATTTGGAAATTATGCCAATATTTGATCTTGAATGGTTATTTTTACAATTAAGAATTAAATCAGTAAGTGATAAGGTCACATTAAAATTTAGACATACAAAAACTACTGAATGTGATCACGTTTATGAATATGAACTTGATTTGAATGAAGTAAAAATGAAATTTCATGATGATCATGACAAAGAAGTAAAAATAACTGATTCAATATCTGTATTTTTGAAATATCCAAATATTGAAACTGCAACTTTAGATTTTAATCCAAATGACTTAGATTCAATTATTGAATTTATAACATCAGGAATAGAATTTATAAAAGATGGAGAAACTTATCATGAAACAAAAGATTATAAACCAGAAGAAGTAAGAGAATTTTTAGAACAATTAAGTCAAGAACAAATGCTTAATATTCAAAAATTTTATGAAACTCAACCATCATTATCTCACACTATTGCATACACTTGTCCTAAATGTGGAGTTGAAGAAGAAGCGACTCTTAGGAGTTTGCAGGATTTTTTGGGGTAATGCTTTCTCATGAGTCTTTAGAGTCTCATTATTTAACAAACTTTGCATTGATACAACACCATAAATATTCACTGACAGAGTTAAATGAGATGATCCCATGGGAAAGACAAATTTATACAGAATTACTAAGTAATTGGTTAAAAGAACAAGAGCAAAAAGCTAAAGAGAGAGAACAACAAGCGAGAGTATAATGGCAAGAGAATCAACTATCAAACCAAGAAGAATAGGTGCTCAAGAATTAAGATTAGGTCGTGCTGAAGGCCTGGGAGAGCTTGCACAATTATTCAAACAGCAAACTAGTCAAAGAGCAAGAATGGCAACCCAAGGTGTATTAACAAG
>CEUP01013682.1_pt1 | contig 70845 bp, 92 predicted proteins | sample 531371 | NCBI WGS metagenome assembly CEUP01 (sample SAMEA2622738, study PRJEB7988) | marine metagenome | biome: marine biome (ENVO:00000447); feature: marine epipelagic mixed layer (ENVO:xxxxxxxxx); material: "saline water (ENVO:00002010), including plankton (ENVO:xxxxxxxx)" | depth 150 m
TTCTAATTTGATCTTTTAATCTACTTCTTTCAATTCTAGCAACCTTATCCTCTCCTAATAAGTTCATAATTTTTCTAGTAGCATTAGGATCTTTATCTGCAAATCCTAAAGTATGCATCTTACGAAGACTAGATAGATCTGCTCTTAAAAGTACATCAGTAAGAGCTTCTCGAGTTTCAAAAGACATCCATTTATCATCTCCACTATCATCTGGTCTGGATTTCCAGATAGTTTTAAACCATTCATTAGAGAATGTCTCTGCTTCTCTACGTCTTTTAGATATATTAATTTTAGAATGAAGTAGTTGTTCTACCAGTTTCGGATTCTCTAAAGCACCGCCTCCTATTTCTTTAGCAACACCACGCATAGTAAAATTAAGCAAACCCATAATGTGATCTCTAGTTGCTTTAGCGTGAACACTATCACTCATGGTTAGGTACCCTGCATATGTACCCATAGTTGCAACTTTAAATGGTATTGGAGCCGTTTCTCCACCTGGCCCGTATTTTTCTGTTTCAGCAGCTACTGTTGCAACAGCTTGATCAAAAAATTCAATTATCCGAGCGTCAGAGCGTTCTAAAAATTGAATAGTTTTACTATCTAATTGACCATATTTACTTTTATGTTTATTTTGCATAGCAACTAATTGTTCCGTAATCGCTATAGCTTCAGCATAAGCTGTCGTATTATTGGACTCTACTTTCTTATTAAGTATTCGTTTAAAAGCATTTACAATTGATTGAACGAATTCCATAAATTTAGTTAAATAGCTTCGATCTTTAGCAAGTTGTTTTGATTTCATATAATCAATTAAAGATCTATTCGTAAGAGCCATTGATAAAAACTCAGTTAGTCTATCCTTAGAATTTGCTGTGTCGAAAGCATGTTTATATTGTGCTTTTGCTAGATTAGTTTCTGCACCTGTAGCTAAATTAACTGGACTAGTTCCTTTAGGACGGAATACTTTCCAGCCCTCACCCTTAAAATCTTTATGTAGTTCAGCTTCTAATTCATTATGTAAGCTTTCAAGTCTATCTGCTAATACAGGATCTTCTTCCAGTGCAACCAATGTCATAGCATGAACCATTTCATGAAGATATGCTTCCTGTGGTGATTGCCCATTACGCCCTCTAGGAGGTAATTGACTAACAGACATAGTTATGCGTTCACTTTCTGGTTCATAAGTTGCTTGAGTAATTCCTTCTATTTTCTCCATTGTTAAAGTAAGATCATTAGTTTCTTGAAACCCGTCAGATATAATATCTAATACTTCATTTAACGTAGATGTATGTGAATCCATTTCATCTTGACTATCGTAGTACTTACCTGAAAGAGCTTTAAATTTATTAAATAGTGATCTAACATTATCACTAGTAATAGCCCCTAGTTCTTCAGTAGAAGTTATTTCACCTTTAGGAAAAGCGTCTAAAGAATGAAGACCCAATTTTTTACCTAATTTTGTAAGTTTTATATCTAAATCTTTATTATAAGCAGGAAATAAATTAGTTTGCTCTCTATAGTGTTTATTAAAATTACCACTATCTCTAGATATCTTTGGGTTATAACCCATAGATTTTCCCATTGCTTCAAAAGATGTAAAGCTAAATGTTTCTGTATTCTTATTATAGTTTTGTTCAAACTCATTTAGTGTGTCAGTTTCAGATAATTCTTCATTAGATAAATTATACATATGGTCTATATTAGTGTAGCCATCTTCTAGTAGCTTTTGTCTTTGCTCACGTACTTTTTGTGTAATTGCTTTAGCTCTTTCAGATATAACACTAAGACTAGATTTGTCATTCCACTCAAGGTATTCTGGATTAGCTTCCCATACACGCATTTTTACTTTATCTAATCTAGTAAGTGTTTTACCTACCTTGGCATTCTTAAATCCCATTCTCAATCTGTCAGCGTCAAGTTTATGTTCCTTTATAAAATCATTTAATTTTGCAGCTTTAGTTCGATTATCTATATCTTGTCTAAACTCTTCCATTAATTGAATAGCTTTAGCAGTTAATTTTTCTTCTCTAGCTATTCGTTTTTGTTCTTTCTCAGTTAGTTCTATAGCATCTACTATATCTTTACGATCTGTATTACGCAGAACCCCTAGCATTTGATTATGCATTGCTTCCATAATGCTATGGGTTGTATTGAGTTCCCAGTGTATTTTGTTATAGGTTCTTGTTAAGTAATTTGCCCAATTACTACTGGCATTAAATCCATCATGAAGAGCATTTATTTCTGCTTTTTTCAAAAGTAGCCTAGTCATAGCTGATGCGTCTTGGTTGATAACCTGACGAATTAGCACAGCTAATCCAGCTGCATCGAATACCAATGATCGTTTAGGTGTAGATCTGGATGTATCTTTTTGTCTTTCACGATCATAAAAGTTAATTTCAGCTTGGTTCTCTTCTATATCACCTTTGTTAGTTGTAAATTTAGTAGAACTTAAATCAATACCACCTTCAATTGTTCCATCTTGGAGCCTTGTAGCTAAAGCACCAGCTACTTGAGGGTAGAATTTCATTAAGCCTTGTTTATCCTTAACCAGATCAATAACTTCTTGTTTAGTTAAACCAGGCCTAACAGCCCTAAGTTGCTCAGTAGCCTTATCCTCAATAGCTTTGCGAGTCTTCGCTGCCATGTTTTTAGGAGCAGGTTTGCCTGTTTTCTTATTAGTAATGCTAAAGCCATCTTTAGTCTTTATAACGTTAAACGTATAGGCGCCTTGTGTAACTTCAACAGGTACATCTTCCATAACAGGGGCATCTAAATTAATTTCATCTAATTTATTCTTAATAGCCTCTTCAAAATGAACCATAAATACTTGGTGTAGTACGTCTCCCATTTCGACTATTGATTGTCGAGGTTCTACAGTATCCCCAAGTAACTCATCTAAACTAGCTTCAAATCTAGGAGCAACACGAGTATTTAATTCTGCACGTACCTGTATGTCATTAAGCTTTACTTTAAAAGCAGGAGGAGTTATACCTAAATCTTTTTTAGTACCTTCTATTAACATTCGACCAAGAGCTCCTCGATCTGTTTGATTAAATGCATTTAGTGTTTCTAAAGCATCCATAAAAGGTGTAATAATTTGCTTTTCATAATTTTTTCTATTTTCAAAAAATCCATATCTTTTGTATTTATGGGTGTCTACAGGAAGCGCTGTTTTTGAGGTTTCTTCTACCAAATCTCTTAGTACATCTGCATGGCTAGGTTCCGACAATGTCGTGTAGTAAACTAATTCTTTATCATCTAAATTACCATCACCAATTTGTTTACGAATCCATTTTCTACGGTTAGGTTCTACATCTTGATGGGCTGTACCCTCTAACCATGCTTTATAATTATTAACAGCAGTTTTTATATCTGGTGTTTTGATAGTACCTGGGATATCTCTAGACGCCCAAGGATTTCCAAAATGCTGAGATGCAGTTAATCCTGGAATAGTATTAGAATTAAAAATTCTTAATGTATAAATTCTATTTGTAAGATCTTCTTTAGCATATTGTTTAGCGTCTGGTACTCCTTTTCTATTAGTAACTTTAGTAAGGAATGCAGGTATATCTGAACGTAGGAGTTCCTCTTCTTCATTATTAAAAATCTCTTTGTATTCTTTTTGAATAGTACTAATTCGTGAGTACATAGCTTTATTTACTTCATTACTTACCTCATTAGCTATATTAGCTATTCCTCCACCATACATCTTCATAATAAAAGGATACTTAACAACCTCCCTCATAGATTCCTGATCTCTAAACTCTGGATAGATAATTATAAGAGCGGCATTAATCTTGTTATAGTCCTCTTTAAAATTAGCTTCTCCCTCTTTTGTCAGAGTATATCTTTTTTTATCAACTAGGTCTTTTGACACTCTTGAAAATACTTTTTTCTTATACTTATCTTTGTACCATTCCCAAGCAACATCAGCAGAGTCATTATTCTGCATAAATTTAACTAGATCTTCATAAACACCAGGTTCTTTTGGATCAAAGGACTTATCTTTAAGATTATGGCCTACTTGACTATTCTTACGTATACGTTCTTCTTTGTCCCACATAGGAAACTGGAGTACATTTATAGCCCAACCATTAGAAGTACCGTCCCTTTCAGTATAAAGATCAGTTTCAAAAGTAGATTTTGATTTGTCTTCAATTCGTCTAAAATTCTTAGTATATCTTTTATTTCTACTTGGATAACCTGCTTTAGTTTTCTGAATAGCTTCTACTGTCATGTATTTAGATAATGCAGTAATACCATTTAGGAGAGTAATATCAGCTTCTTTAAATGTATTATCTTTTTTAATTGCTGATAAAGCTGAGGATAGATCTTGAGAAGCTCTGTCTTTATCCTTCTTAGCCTTGGCATCTTTAGGTTTAGTTCTAAGAATTCCTTTAGCGGCATTAAGACGTTGCATAGCTTCTACAGCTGCTAGAACATTTGAGTGATTAATAATATTCTGAAAGGCTTCTTCTGATTCAACTAAATCTTTTTTCTCTACAGCAAAAGCTTCATTAATTGCTAATTTAAAATTAGTAAACTGTTGTTCATTATCTACGGAAATTTTATTAAGTCCCCAAGCACCTACTAAGCCTCTAGTAAGTTTACTATTTTGAGGATTAATCTTACCTACCTGCATATACCTATGGTGGCTTTGTAATTTCCAAGCTAAATGAAATGCTGTTAATTCCCCACGATCATATGCCTGTAATAGTTCCTGCAAAGTATCTAGCATTCCATTATTTCTAGATGTTTTACTGGCTATTTCAACGTCATGGAATAATTGTATTTTTTCACCATCCTCAGTAGTTTCGTATAACTCCTCAACATCCATTAGCTCTTTCAAGACATCTGTGTCTCGTAAATCAGCCACAAGATCCATGGACTCTAATTTACTCCATACAACATTTTGAAGTCTTTTAAGTGTTTCATAAACTTCCCCACCTTTAGGAGCTTCTGTAAAAGTACCTGTAGATGGGTTTATTGGAGGAGGAGTTTGAAAAGGGCCAGGACTATTAATCATATTAGCCTTAGAGATACTTTTCATTTCTTCTAAGGCATCAAAAGTACTTTGGTTCCATTTTTGATTTTCATCTACTTTAATATGTAAGTAATGCTGTTGTTGTTCTAATGGTATAGGTTTACCTTCTGGATATTTTTTTCTAATCTCTTCATTATCAGAGACTTTTTCATGCGTAGGTGCATTGTTAAAAGCCCTATTTTCATTGTAATCATCAAAATTCCAATATTTTTTCTCTACAGAAAAATAAGCACCTTTATCAGTGCCTTGAGCAATTTCTAAGGCCATCATTCCAAGTGCAGGAGCTAGGAGTTCAAAATATAGATCCGCTCCTACTTGGTCTATAGGACTGTCTTTAGGGATTTTTTTAGCTCTTAGATCTAAAATACTAATAGCATGGTTTCCCATATCCATAGCTGCATCATGGTACCCAAAACCAACGTCATTAAGTTCCTCATCTTCATTTCTATTAAGTGTTTGGTTCTTACCACTATATAGAAAAGCTTCTTTTGCAAAGTCGTTATCCTTAAATCTATTATTGTTAGGGGTACGTTGTCTAAAAGACATAGCTGTTAACATCATGGTAAATACTATCTGATTAGGTAGTACACCTTGATTGTTATTACCAGTAGGATCTTCTTGAAGAAGTAAAGTTAACGGGGCTCTTAAAGCATGATTTCTAACATTTAATAGTTCAGATGTAGGCAATACCTTAGTCGTGGTCTGAATATTACCAGATGCATCTTTAATCTCTCTACTTACTCTAGTGTATTGACCATCTTTATCATATGCATCATTTATGTCTCTACTTAATTCTTCTACTTTCCATAGAATAGGATTCCCATCTTTATCTACGTCTGTAACATTATTAACCGTCCGTATTACAACCTCTTTTCTTGATAAATCTATAGAACTAACTTGATCATATCTATTTTTAAAATGCGTAAAGTTTTTAGATAATGTTTCAGCCGATGCTTGTGTTACACCTAAATTCATTAAGGCATTAACTAACGATTCCTGAGTATCAAAATCTTCATCCATCAGAGTATTAACAGCATCTTTTAATGTAGGTCGTGTGGATCCGATTTGAACTAAGTCTGTAAAATACGCACCAAGTACTTTTAACTGCCGTTCTAAATTAGTAGCCGTTAATTTACCGCCTAATACTTTAAGTACACCTCCTGTAATAGCTCTTTTGTATATTCGTTTGCTGCCTTCAATAAAATTAGGAAACAGATTTAATTGTGTTCCTTTTTCTGTTGTATCTTCGGCAGATCTGTCGAATAACGAGAGTTGCTCTCCTTTTTCACCCGGTCTAGGAGGTGGAGTAGTCTCATCAAAAGGTGTAGTAGTTGGGCCAGGTGGTTCATCAGATCTTTCAGGGACTTCACCTTCTGGAAAAAGGTCAAGTTGTTCTCCTGGTTCTGCTCCTTCAATCTTTTCTCGTCCTTGAATTTCTTTATTGAGAGCAATATAGCTTTGTTGGAGAGATTCGTGTTCATTTTTTTCCTCTGGAGTTATTGTACCCTCGTCTATTTTCTTTTTAAGTTCCAACCCTCTTTGTAAAATAGCTTCTAGGTTTTCTTTAAGAATAGCAGTCGGAGTTGTAGGAATGTCTTCAACTGATATTCCCTCTATTGTTGCTTCATCTATTTCAGGTGCTTTAAGAGAATCTTTAGCTTTTTTTAATCTTCTTAAAACTTCTTCGTGTTCAGCAAGATTTCGGGCTTTATTGAATTCATTTTTAGCCATAGAAGTATTTCTATGTCCTTCAACTACCCCCATAATCCAATTACCATAATTTACTTCCCCAGCAAGCGTATCAATTAATCTACCTGAGTTTTTATCTATTTTTGTAACATACGCAAATTTTCCATTATATAATTTCTTTTTATGTGCTTCATCAATTTGAGTCTCGGTCATATCTGTTACTACTTCATAGGTCATATCTCTACTATTTTCAGCTTTAGTACCCACAACAGCTACGGCTTTACCAGTACTAGTAAATATTTCATAGGCATTATCAAATGCATTTAATTTATTGTTTATATTAGTAGCATGAGTACGCATATCTGAAACAAGAGATTCAAGTCGTCTTGTGAGTTTTACATGATCTGTTAATTCAGTAAGGGCTGTTACAATGTCTGTGTAGTAAGCATGTAATCCTTTAAATTTCTTGCTCTCCCCTTCAAGAATTTCCTCATGTACCGTTGCCATATCTTTATCAATAGCGTCTTGTTTTTCACCTCTTTCTTTTTGAATTCTTTTTTGATTAAGTTTAGCTGTCCAGAATTTTATGTCATCTGGGGACTTGGCTTCTGCTAATTTCTTTTCTAATTCTTCTGGAGTTAACTTTTCTATTTCATCAAGCCTATCTTCTAATGACCCTAGAACTCTCTTACCAGTTCCTATTTTTTCTTCTAGTTCTTTTATTTCTTTTGAGAGTTGTTCTCGTACTTTTGTAATCTGTGCATCAGTTAAATCTTTATCAATTAATGCCTCTACATGATCTAATTTTGTAGAAGGAGTTGTATCAGTTCGTGGTTTATTTCCAAATATTAATGAATCAATTGGGACAGTTTCAGTTACTCCTGCAAGTTTTACATGAACCTTCCCATCTCTTTCTTGTTTGCCTAGGATTGTTTCAATAACAAATCCTTGTTCACCTTTTTTAAGTAATTCTTCATCAGTTGTATTTAAATGAACTACGTCTCCTGGTTTAAACTTTCCACTTGGATCAAAATTCGTAATATCTGGATCTTCTTCTTCGCTCATCTTTTTAATTAATGTAATTTGAGCATCAACTTCTTCATCTGAAATTTTGTCTACATCTCTACCTGTTCCATCAGCCCTAAATCCTTTTGGATTTGCGGATCCTGGCATAGTCGGAGACTTAGGACTTGCTTTATATGATTCATTTTCAAGTACCTTAGTTCTTCTATCATTAACGTCTATTAATTGTTTTTCATAGACTTTGAGCATTGTTGGGTTAAGAGGAGCTTGCAACTCATTAAGCAATTTATCCTGTTTTTTAATTGCTCCTTCTAGGTATGTAGCATGTTTCTGTTCTTCTATTTTAATAGCTTCCTGTTTTTTCGGCCCAGGTATGTCACTTTGATTAATCTTTTCAACATTACTCTTATGTTCAGCTATTTTTGTTTCTAATTGGAGTTCAAGTTCTAAGAGTTCAGTCATTTTTCTTGCCCCAATCCCTACAGGTACTGCTTTGCCCTCATGTTGTACATATTCAACAGTATCTTCAAGTGTGATTGGATCAGGCAGTTGCTCTTCTAAATTAGTTTTCTCTTCTAGTCTTTTCTCTATTTCAGCTTCTAAATCATCATTCATTGCTTCGATAGCGTCATCTAATGACATGGCACCATCTGAAACTAACTGTTCATAAGGCTTATATAGCTTTTTCAGTAAGGTATTAGTAGTTTCCAGTTTTCCAGGTCGACCAGGTAAACTTAAAGTTTTACCGTGTAGATTGGGTATTTCATCATAAGCATCTTGTAAATCAGTTAATTGTTCAGTAAGAGCGTCTAATTTAGATTTTAAATTAGAAGGTGCTTCTTGCATCTTTTTAATTTTTTCTATTTTTTCTTGAGTGCTCTTTATTTCATTTTCAATTTTTTGTTTAGTTGCTTTGTCTGTTTTAGCTGCTGCTTTCTTTCCAGAAGGATCCCATGCTTTTTTAGCAACTTTTTTAGTTACCTCTTTGGCTGTTCCTCCAACTGCCATTGCTGGTGCCATAGTACCAACTGCAAATCCTTCTGGAATTCCTCCTTCAACTGCTGCTTTACCAATATCAACTTTTTTCTGTAATGCCGCTTGTTCCAGCATTGAATTAGTTGTTCCTTGTACAAACTCAGCACCAAACATTTTAGGAGGAGCCCATACTACTTTACCTAACGTACGTACAGTAGGATGTATAGTTGCCAATACACCATTCGTTATCTGTGTGCCCCATAAACCAGCACCACCTAATCCTGGGATTAATTTAAGTTGTTTTACAACTATACCTGCACTTACTTTTTCAGATACTTCTTGTAAAGTAGAAAATATTTTAATATCCGTAAGTATTTCAGGTGTTAATGCCTTTTCACCATGCTCGGCAACATACTGCTCAATATTAGCCTTAGTTCTGCCTCTAGCTAAGCCAGTAAGTAGCCCAAGTTGGACAGGTATATTTCCATATACTAATGCTACCGTATATCCAAAACTATCAAGACCTTGTAGGGCAAGAGTACCTTTGTATTCTTTAAATAGCTCTAAAGCTGCTGCCGCATTGCCATGCTCTTTAGCAATTACACGCATTGCTGTAGTAGCACTTTCAATATATTTTCTATTATATGGATGTGCTTCATGCCATATTTTAGAGAATTCTTTAAGCTTAGCTTGTTGGTCTTGGTTTTCTTTCGCATCCTTATCTAAAGTAGCAATTACTTGATACTTTTCACTATCCTTAAATGCCTGCAACTCAGCTGATAGTCCTTTATTTTCTTGAATTGCTAAATAGTTTAATTTGTCTTGCTGAGTAATTTCATCATTAGGATCATGTGTAATAGACGACAGAAAACTTCCAGCTTTAAGTCTATTATTATGATCATTAATATGTTCTGTTAAAGTTGTAGCTCCTACAAATCCTTGAAATATAGTTTCAACAGGATCAACTAAACCTCCTACTAATTTATTGTACATTCCTGATACTGATGTTTCTTCAGGATGATCCAAAAGATTAGCTTGATAGTTTGCAATATCATAAGCCATGAATACTTGAGCTTCGATTTTATCGCTAAAAGGCATCCATGTACCGTCTTGTGTAAGTAGACGATATGTTCCATCTTGTAATTCTACTAAGTTACGATTTACAGATACTATTGGAGATGATGGAGTAAAATCTGGTAGTTTATAAATTTCTTTAATCAGTGCTTCATTAGGAGTTTTGTAAGAACTGTATAAATCCTCATAAGTTTTAGCCTCAGCAGGGCGAGGAGTAGCAGGACTATAAATATTTTCACTAACTGTTTTTGGTACAGATCGAGGACTATAAATATCTGGCTCTGGAACATCTATTTGCGGAACTGCTTCTGGTGTTACTTCTGGTACCGTTTCTGGAACTTCAGGAGTAACAGCAGGTTGTTGATAAGTTCCTTTAGGATCAGAAATAATTTCTGCTCTCTTTGTAAGAGCTTGTTTACGTTTGTTATCAAAATAAGCAGAATCATGTTTATCTTCTATAATTTTTTTATTGGTCTGGACATTGTCCATAATGGTATCAAGACCAGAATTTAAATACTGATTTGCGGAAAGATCCTGACGTCCAGTTGCAAAATCTCCATAACCACTAAGACTATCCACACTAAACTTCTTTTGTTTTTTACGGCTACTTAGTTCTTGATCTATTCTTTTAAATTTTCGTTGTTCTGCTTGCAGTTTTTCTGCTCTTGCACGGTCTTTACCTGGATCTCTTCTATCTATATCAACACTAGGAGGTTTAGTAATAGGTGTAGGAGGCTTGTGCTCTTTAAGATGAGGTAATTTGTGAGTAGGTGTTAAAACAACTTCTTCTTTATCTGCCTTATTAGTAATTTTTCTAAGTTCATCTATTCGTTTAAATTCTCTTCTTTGTGCTTGTAGTCTTTCAGCTTTTCTACGATCTGCCCCAGTATCTCGTAAATCTACATCAGCAGGAGGAGCTTCTTGTACAGCCTTTGCAATACCACCAGGAGCACTAATATCAACAGATGGATCAATTGTTTTAATAGGAGGAGGTGTTGGTTTGTCTTCTGGTTTATGTGTTTGACTAGATACTGGCTTGGACGTCTCCTCAACTGCTTCTGGCATTTTTGTAACAAACGGTGTTTGAGGAGTAGGTTTAGTAAAATCTTGTAATACACCATCTTTGTAATGAATTTTTTTCCAATGCCCCATACCTTCTTTAAAACTATCAAGATCTTTACGTTTTTTGGTAGCTACTTTTTTTCCACCAGGGCCTTCTTTAACTCCACCTTTAAATGGTCGTTGTTTAAATAGAGCAATACCAGCAGTTTCTATTTCTTGCATTGTAGGATGAGTTTTTTTAGTTGCTTTAATAGCTTCCAGCACACGACTAAAACCAGTATTATATGATGCAGCAGCTAACTGTTGAGCTTGTCGTTCGTCAAATCCTTTAAGTTTCCATCTATTAACATGCTTAGATAAGTACTTAGCTCCAGCATACAACTGATGAGCGGCATTATTTACATCGCCACCAGGTAACATTTCTTCCATGGTTTGTTGTGTTACTTGAGCTATACCTCTAACATTGGTTGGAGATTTAGCAGTTTGTTTATTGCCTGATTCTTCAAAAACTAACGAACGAAATAATGCTTTAGGAAGTCCAAATTCTTCAGCAGCTCCATCTATAGCCGTAAAAATCTCATTTTCTTCTGTAAAAGATTTAGGAGTAGTAAGAGGGTCAGCTGTTACATCTGTAACTACAGGGTCTGGATTTACTTTATCAGAAAACGTAACATTACCAAATTCACCTGTAGATAAAGTATCACTGTTAGTACCGACTACATTGGGAGTTGCCCCACCCATACCATATTTGTGATTTATAACCTGTGCTAATCTAGTAGCTTTAAGATTATGGACACTATTGCGTTTAGCATTTAGTACATTAGCTAAACTAGCGGCTTTAGTCTGTAAAAGGGAGTCTCTTGCGGAAGGTTTTGGTGGAGTTGCGCCATTAGTTAACGCTTGAACAATGTCTGCGTTATGTAGCTCTTCTTTAAGTGCCATATTTCTGAGTTATTCATATCTAGATTAGTAGATTATTGCCTACCCATTAGAGTGTAGGCTGCCATTTTTTCTCTACTTATTATTTCCGTCTTACCATTAGGTAAAGTTACCTGAAAGGTTCCATTGTCTAATTCTACAACGTTTGGATTTGCAGTCGGAGTTCCTCCTGTATTCTGACTTGGAATTGGTTGACCAGTAGTAGATGGTTGATAACGATTTCCTACTCCTCCTTGTGAAAATTGATATAGTGGATCAAGACCTTGTGAATAAGTAGAACTAACCCTAGACTTTGATATTTGTGGTGTTTGTGATTTAACACTTTTAAGAGCGTCATTGGTTGCCGTTATTAGGCTTTTAGATCCTTCTTTAAGTTTTCTTTCATTTTTCTCAGCTTTTCTAAGAGCGTTAGCAGGTATAATATTCTCTTTAAATCTATTATACAGATCTACTTTATTTGGAAAATTATCCCACCATTCAGGACTTATATTCCCTGGGGCGCCTACCATTCCGAAATCAGCTTTTACTACAGTATATCCTCCGACTGTGAATTTTGTGTCCCAAGTAACACTATTTAGCATTGTTCGTTTAAGAGCTAAATTATAAGCATCCCTTTCGGGGCCGCTTTCAGGAAGTTTTCGACCTATAGCATAATCATATAGATTTTTAGTCCTTCTTATTGATTCCTGAAGTTCCATCCCAGTACCTGGGTCAAAGTCTTCATCTTTATAGTCGCTTTTAAGTTGTTCCATTAACGATCTAGTAATATGACCCTCAACAGTTTCATACTCCATTGCATTTGCATCTCTGTTCGCTCTTGACCAGAATTCCTCTTTGTTCTTCATATCTATGGCAATAGTCTTTGCCCTAGCTGCAGCATTCGCAGCTCCTTGTGTAATAGCTGCTGATATACCACTTCCTGCGTTATTTTTGAGTTTGTCGTAGTGCTGATCAAAAATACCATCTGTAAGTTCAGGATATAGATTTTGGTAGTGTCTACGTATTGCCCCTTTTATGCTTTGTGCAGTACTAACTTTAATTGCACCACTATTTAATTCTGCTAACCAACTAGTATTGTTTTTAACAACACTGTCTAAAGATAGGCCGTCTCGTTGTAGTGCTCTTAATATTGGAGCTTGTAGATTTTTTGCGTTTGGATGATCGCTTCCAATATTATTTTTATTCATAAAAGTAATTAAAGCATTAACACTATCTCTATATACTTTATTATTTTGAGCAAGGACTTCTCCCGTTCCTTTACCATAATTCTGAGCAGCGTTACTTATATCACTTTGCATTCGTTCTATTGCAAGCGTATCAATTGTATCAGTAGCTTCATCTGCAATTCCTAATGTAAAATTTTGACCGTATTTAGAATTAGCTAGTAAAGTACCTGCTCTAGTTTTGAATACAGACCTGTCTGTTATTCCAGGATATTTTTTAGCCATGTTATCGGCTATTTTATTAATCACACCTGCTTGTGCTGATTTAGTAAATGCTTTTGCACCACCTTTTGATAGATTCTCTAACGTAGTAGTCGTATCTGCTGATAGTGTAAAGGGATCATTATCGAATATACTTCGATACAGAGCTTTTTCTTGAGGAATAGCAATATTGTTTCTTCTAGCTTCGGCAATATTACTTTCTAAGCTTGTTTGAAAAGCAGGATTTACGGAACCGTCATCTAAAAATTGATTAGGAAGATCACGCATGTGCTTTGTATCCCAGTCAATATCATGTTGCGTTTTAAATGCTTTTTGTGCCTCTTGACCTTTTAAATAATCAATAGGAGCTTGTTTTCGAATATTTCTCAGTCCTACATTAACTTTACCCATATCAATTAAACCAGGGTCTGCTTTCATTTGTTGAACTAACTGATTTCTCGCTAAAAGATCCTGTGTAGGATCACCCGTATTAACAGCTTCTATATCTGAAAGAAAATCCTGTGCAGAGATATCTGCATATCGTTGAACTCCCTGCTCAGCTAGATTAGCTTGACCCTGCATTAAGTCGATATTAGTATCAACTCCACTTTTTAAATTGCCTAATAATCTGGTATTAAGGCTTTTTAAAATATTCCCTGGTAAGTTAGTTCTTGCCATGATAGCTCCTTATTCTGGACTAAAATACTTATCTACCATATGTAGCATTTCATCGTATTTAGCCAAGGATTCCACTTCTTTCGATATAGTTTCAATATGGTCTGGGTGTTCTGCAACACCTACATTATTCGTTATAAGATTTTCAATGTTCATTTTATGCTTTTCAATATGCCCTGTGTAGTAGGCTCGTAAAGCATTTAACATGTGTTCTCTCATAATAACTCCTTTAAACTGCTGTAGGTAATTTTTGAGACTCTAAGAATTTATCATCTAAAGCTACTCGTCTATTGTAGTCTTTCATAGTTAGATCCCAACGTCTATTTACATCAGCTTGATCAAATGCCATGGCTTTTCGTACATCATCCATATATGCTTTATTTTGTGACAAAGCTCTATTTTGGTTTATTTGTTTCCATAAATCTAAACCAATACCTGCAGCTTTCATTGGATTCTTGCCTGTCCACTCTTTAATCCCGCTCCATATTGAATCTGATCCATACTTAGAGGGATCAATTAATCCTGTAGCGGATGATCTCATCTGGTCTACTGAAGGTTCACCTACATCAAATGGATCATACAAATCTGGATCATCTTCATCCTTAGTTGTACCAGTACCAGTACCAGTATCCGTATCAAACCAACTACTACCACCAATATTAGCACTACCGTATGTTTGTGCTAGCTCATTTGCTGTGGGTAGGTTAAGAAAATTTTGATTTCCACTAAGCCTTGCTAGACTTTTCCATCTATCACGACCACTACCACCACCACCGAAATTCCAATCATCTGGAACTACGCCTTCTGACATTGCATAGTAGCTAGGCATTCTTGCATCCACACCACCAGTAGCACTATAGGGATTCGCTTTCCACCCAGGTAAATACCTTTCTTTTGTTTGTGGATTTACAGAATAAGCGTTCTGATCTGCCCAACTATATGAACCTGCTGAATCTGTGGGTATCACTGCGGGCATTGATTGTTGTGGATTAGCTAGATATTCCCACCCAGGAGGTTGTTGCGGTCTGCCCCATGTAGGTCTACTTGCTCTACGGGCATATTGATTAATATATTGTTGCCATAAAGGAATATTATTTTCTGCCATATCAAACTCCTATCTTTATTACCCTAATAATACCGTTATTTAAATAAATTGTCATTACCTATTTATGCGTAATCATAAGGATCATGATCCCAAGGATACATAAAAGTAGAATCAATACGCATAGGAACATATGCTCCTATACAAGCATCAAGATACACAGGAGCCGATATACCTTCTGGTAATCCATTATTAGATCGTCCTCCTCCTACTCTCCATTGTGCAGTTAGTACTGGTGCTAGATTCACTGCTTTACGACTATCCAACCAATTCTCCATTTCATTGATTTCCTGTAACTTACTTGCTCTTTCTACGCCCCATGCTGCGGTATCTGCTGCTAAAGTCTCAGCTAGAGCTCCTACAGCCATAGATTCTAAACTTCCTATACCTGTTACAAATTTTGTAGCTATTTCAGCTAAATCTAAAAAAGTCAAAGAAGATAGACTTTTAAATTTCATTCCCGTAGATCTAAAACTCCATGATGTGCTAGGTGAAGGCGTAGTTAAACTACCACCTCCTGCTCCAAGTGTCGCTCCTCCTGTATGCCCATAAGTACCTATAGGAGCACCTGTTGGCCCAAATGTTACGCCAGGATCCCACATAGATATAGCTACTGAGGCTACGATATTAAGAATCATGGCTAATTCTGGGTTATCCTTAGCTATCTCCTCAATTGCTAGCTGAATTACATACTGAGCAGCAAATTTTATAAGCATACTAGGGATAGCTTCTAAAAACATAGTCCATGCTACGCTTAAAAAGTTTCCTGCTAGTGCAGCTGATGTTAATTTTGCTATACCCGCCTTCATAGCTGCAAAACCCGCTTTAATTGTTGGCCAAGCAATTACGACTATAACTACAATAACTACAATCATTACTAAGGCCGTAAGAAAACTCATGCCTGCGTGGACTATTACTTCATAATGAGCTATATAGATAGATACATGACATCCTGCTAAAAATAATTTACTAACTTCGGCATGAGATAGATCCTTAATAAATGTATGAATAAATGGAACCATGAGATCCTGTTGAGCCCCAAGGTTAAATTTAACCATTTTAAATTTACCAGTATCTCCATCAATAACTTTTAAAGCACCTATTGGCTGGGCAACTGTATATGCATCTAATCCTGATGGTTTAATGCAATAGTAAGTTATTGATTGTCCTATAGTTGTTTCTTCTGAAGCTTGCTGAACTAAGCGTAATACACCAGATCCATTATTTTCATAAACTGCGTCAGGAGTTAGATATATTAATGAGCTAGTACTTCCATCAGATTCCTGTAATACAGGAGAAGGATTGTTATAGCTCATTCTTTCAGTTACTTGTAACCAATTAGTTGCTTCCCCAGACGTAGTACCAGGATTAGGTACCCCATTCCCATCTAAGAAATCCTGTACTTCATCTAAATTATCCGCTTTATACCCTACGTTATACGTCCCTTTACCAGAGGAACTATAGTAGTTATATTTTAATAGTCCATCATCCCCAAATTTAGACATATCTGAATAGTAGATACCATTTTCGACACTCCCAGTATCAGCATCAATATCGATTAATGGGGTATGTGTATAGGTAATATAGCTAAACTGAAATGCATATTCGTTGTCATCTGTCGAAGTAAGGATATTATTCTGCGGTTTATCATCCCCTGCTGGAGAATTATCATAATCTCCTTGTGTGGTGCCTTGGGCTGGGTATAAATTCTCAAACATTCTGTATAAATAGGACATACCTGCTTGAGATGTATCCCACATTCTTACACCGAAATTTACATAAATATTATCTATATCCCCTAGATTACTTGCTACTCCAGGGTCAGTTAAAATAGAGTCTAGAACTTCCGCTGCATCTAGATGTATTATTTTTAATATATCTTCTATTGCTGCTTGTTTAGTTGCCCCAAATGTAGTGTAGTTAGAATTACTTATTCTTAAAGGAACTGCGGGAAGAACTTCAAGCGTACTGCCATCTATATCAATAGGATCCTCTATTGTATCTAAATCTGTATATGTTCCAGATCCTGCTTGATAAATAAATAGATAGATTCTACTTGGATCCACATCTCTATAATAAGTTACAACATAATGAACTTGTCCCGGTCGTGATGGAACAGTATAAGGGAGGGTTATTGTTACACCAGCGTCATTATAAGCTTCAACAGTATAGTCGTCTGTGCCTGAATTATACACAATAGTATTTAAATTAACATACCACCGCATATCAACTAAGACATCGTCTGACGTAGCCATTTCACTAGTTATATCTATTTGAAAATGATTTACTGATGGCGTGACATTAACAGTATCCGCAGCAGGAATACTAGGCGTGGTAGTTACTTCTCGATATTCGGTACCCAGTCGATTAAGACCTACATCATATCCTTTATTATCTTGTAACCAAGACTTAACCCAATCAGATTTTGATAAAGCTCTTAAATACGCATTTTCAATTGTACAAGGGACACCATTAATAGTATTTAATACATCAGTTACTTCATCATAATCTATAGTTAAAATATATGATTCTATTGCGGGAAAGTTTTCAAAATAGTTCCCATTGTCAATAAAATCCATAAATTCTTTAACGTTTCCTTTAAGGCTACGAAACGCAAGATGATAAATAAGACTACTAACTAAGTCTTTATCTGCCAGGATACTTTGAAGAATAGCGGAGGCGGTGGGATTTTTCTTATCTACATCATCAAACAAGGGGATATTCTGAACTTCGTAATACTCAATTATTTGGGTGGAACCCCCATCCCACCCAAGTAATACCATAATTAACTGCACAACCATCTCAACTACTTGTACAACTGCTTCAACTATCGCTACAACAACATCAACAATAGCGGTAAAAATATTAGCAATAAACCCCATTGCTATTATCCTGTAGGTTCTGCGTTAGTTATTTGCGTATTAATATTACCTGTTCCAGTTGTATTAAGAGCAACTACACCTGTAGAGGCAACACCAGCAGTTGAGACATTTACGCTCCAAGCGTCTAATAGAGTTTTAAGGTATTTCTGATCGGCATTCCATTTAAACCCTTTAGCTTGTTCAGTAGACAAGTTATTTGCTCTCCCTGCTACAGAAGTAGTTGTTGGGGCAGTTTTAGTACTTTGTTCAGTTTGAGCAAATTCCGTAACTTCTTTTTGGAAAAGTAGGGATTCTTCAGCATTGCCTTTTTGCATCCCTATTACATAAGCTACAGCTTGCTGAACAGCTGCTTGCATAGCGGTCAAATACACTGTTGCGTAGTCACTGCCAGTAATACGACCTAAATTAAATTGAGCGGCCATATGTGCATTTACTGTTTCCATTAGATCATCAAATACACCTGTACCTGTTACTACGTTATTAGCATCAGTAGCAACTCCAGCAGTTAAATCAGCAATAGTAATAGCCATTAGTTATCTCCCGTATGGAATGCTGGATTAGCTGCTTGAGCGGCAGCTAGTCTTTCCAATTCTTCTTTAGTAAGGGGATCCAATACTCGTACGTTAAATTTTTGAGTAATGTAAGGCTCTAATACTTTCTCACCATTAGGACGAGTAACAGTTTTAAACTTTTGCATCTCAGCATGTTTTATCTGATTATAAATAATATTAGGAACATGCCAGCCTTCTTCGTTATTAAATGGAACAAATTTCTTAATCATTCTTCCGTTATTAAGGCCAGAAGCTCCTACTGTAAATATAAGGCCAGGGTAACTACTCATAAGTGGATCATTAGGAGTAACTACAATACGAACTAATTTTAATGCTTCTTGTTCTCCAGTTCGTTTCATTGCTTTAGTAGCTGCAGCTATAGCAGCTTCACTTGCATTAGGATTACCGCCTTCATATGGGCGATCTGTAGCTACGTCTTCATTATCAAAATCCTGTACCATGCTTTCAGGATTTTTTCTAACATCAGCTAGTAATTCCGCTAATTTAGCTTGACCTGTTTTATGGTGAAACACAACTCCATACTCTTTTAACTCTTGTTTGAGTTCGTCCTGAGTCATTTGATCAATTGGTGTTAACTTCACATCTTCCATAGTTCCTCCTATTTTAATAGCTTGTTTTTAATATCTGGGGATAAGCGATCCCATCTTTTATCATTCTTTCTGTTTCTATACATGTCTCTGTATTTTTCTAACTGTACTTCACTAAAACCACCTTTTCCCTTTTTAGCTGTTGTCGCTTTAGGTTTAGCTTTAGCTGGTGTACTACCTGCTTTTTTTCCAGCCTTTCCAGGCATATATTTAAACCAGCTAGGGTTTTCTTTTATAACTTTCTGTCTTGCTGCAGGAGTACCTCCTGCTTTTTTCATTGCAGCAGATACAAGCTTACTAAATTTAGGTATTACTGCCCATACTGGCATAACTGTACTCCTATATTATGGTAGATCTATTTCATGTTTCTTTTTTCTTTTTGGATCTACTCGTTTACTAGGTGGTTTTTTGCCTATAAGTGCTTTCTTACTGGGTATTCGTTGTCCTGGATTTTTATAAGCAAATTCTTCTGAAGCTAAGTCATGTTCCCAATCTTTATGCTTTTTTGCTTTATTTCGAGCTACTCTAGTTTTCTTACTAGCTTTTTTCTTAGTGTAGCTACGACTTTTCTTTTTCATTAAATGCTTAGCTGCTTTACCTATAACAGACATAACTATACTCCTTTAAAATGGCATTTTACCCCATTTATATTTGTCTCGTTCATACCTGTATTCTTTGTCCATGTCTTGATTATAGCGAGATCTTGCTTTTGCTTTAGCTCTCTTTATTCTAGTTTTCTTATTAGGTTTTTTCTTAGCTTTTGTTTTCTTTACTAGATGTTTTGCCGCTTTACCTATAATAGACATAGTCTAATTCCTTATCTAAAATCCCTCCCTTTCCAGACCCTTACGGGTCTGGAAAGGTCGGAATATTTTATTGGTTATACAGCTGCCAAGGCAGTCCAGATAATTCCTAGACGTTCTGGGCGAAGTGCCATAAAACCATAGTACCATTTGATAGAGTAGAACCCTACTTCACCATACGGATCATCCAAAGAAGCTATTTCTTTACCAGGCTTCTTATGATTGATGGTAAATTTAACGCTCTTTCCATCAGTTTGAAAACCGATAGTAGTGAAAGCACCATCACCAACAACTAGCATTGGATAGATGTCTGCACCATTATCACCAGTACCTGCTGTATCAGCAGCAGAAGCACCACCGTTTTCAGTAAACTGCATTTCTGGAACAACAACGATTCGGAATTGATCAACAGAACCAATCTCACCATTCATGATATTGCTAGCATCTGCATATTTCTCAACAGAAACAAATGCAGGTTGGCTATGCAAGTCTGTCATAGCTCGGAGAACTGGAATCAATTCAGAACCTACATACATAACACGACCGCCATTAACAGTCTTCGTATCAACCATACGAGAACCACTAATAATCTTTGTTTGCTTAGGAGTTTTATTATCGTCCAAAGCAATAGAAAGATTCATTAAATCTCTATAAGTAACAACTTCATCAACGTCCAATTTACTACCTGTCGTTACGGCAGGAGTAGCTGAACAATAATAAGCTGTACCATTAGCAGTTGCATTAGTAATAAGATCTGCCTGAAGCTCTGCTTCAGTCAACTCATTAGCACCAACAAGAGCTTCCTCAGTAATATGCATTAACAAATCTGAATCAGAATCGAAATCCATTGATTCCTGAGTGTACTCTGTAAAGAAACCACGTTTAAGCAATTCACCTTCAATTTGCGTACGGGTGAATCCAACACGGTTAACTCGACCACCGTTTTCACGGAGAGTCGGGATTTTAGATTTAATAGTACCAGTATCTTTGGAAGAGCCGTAAAGATTCTGGTCATTTAGAGCTACTTCGCCATCAACACCAGCTGCAGTTCGAGCAGCAGCTCTATCAGCGGCAGAAGAAGTTTGTAGAACACCAGCAGCATTCCACGCAGACCATGTACCAGCAGTTAAAGCCGTACCTGCTGCATCTAGTCCTTGGTCACCTGTATTCAAAACATCAAGCAATGGAACATATACATCTTGCTTAATTTTTTTACCCATATGTTTAGGCATAGCACGTACATCAGCCAAAGGCATGAAATACATACGATCCCGAACAGCAATCAGGGCTTTCTTAAAATAATAATCAGTTCTTGCTTGTGCGCCTATATCTGACGCAGTCCCACTAGCAGTACTAGAAGGGGAGTTATACATATTTTCGTTAGCCATAATCTTGTCCTAGTTAATAATGATAACTACCGTACAGCATACTTCTTCATAAATTCCTCATCGGACAGACCTAAAAAGTCGTCATTAGAAGGAGATTTTTTAACAGTCGTTTGCTTTACGGGGGCTACTGCTTTTCGTTTTTTATTACGATCTTCAGTAGCCTTTTCATCAGGTTTACTTGATACTTTTGATGCACTAGGAGCTTCAGATGACTGATTTTTAAACATTTTATTTTTATGCATAAATTCAGCAGTTTGTCTGTACGCTTCAACATCAGGAATATTAGCTAATTTACCTAATGCCCTATCTTGTTGAAGCCGTGCATTAACTTGATCATAAACACCATTTGCAATATGAGCATTAAGAATTGTGATAATCTCAGGTTGGTCAGAAATAACACTTCTACTTTCCATATCCCAAATCTTAGTCATAACCTCAATAGTCTTATTGAATGTGGGGGTTTCTTTGATCTCATCTAAAATACGATCCAAATTGTACTCTTTATCGGTAATAGAGTAGTTAGTCGGTTCGTAATCCGTAGGTGCATCTTTGTCGATCTCTAAAGGATCTAAGTCACTTTCTTTAATTAGCGTAGCGATGGCTTTAGGGTCTTTTTTAGCTAGATCAATTAAGTTATTTAACTTTGCCTCATCAAGGAGTTCATTGTTTTCTAGCATTTTAATTATCTTAAGATTGGGCTTTAACTGGCTCATTTTCTTTTGATAATTAGCACCCATTTGCATTAAACGAATAATGTCCTCGGGCTTTGTAACCTGCATGTCAACGCCATTGGCTTTGAAAGGACTAGTTACCTTTTCAAAAGCACTTTTGTAATCAAACTCGGTAGTTTCCTGGGTATCCCCTTCTGTTTCAGTTGAGTCTAAATCACTAGTATCAAGAGATTCTGTAGTGTCACCATCTTTAAAAGGTTCATGCTCCGCTGGGGTATCCCCCGTTGGTTGGCTTACTTCTTCGTCAACAGTCTCTACTTCAGTTTGCTCCTGTGCTTCACTACTCTCTGATATGTCAGTATCAGAGGTTGTTTCAGTTTCATCAGTTTGATCTGATGATTCTTCTTTTATATCTAATTTTTCTTCAGCTGATGGTTCTTCTGTAACTTCTTCAGAGAAAAAGTCAGCTGGATTTTTTTCTAAAAATTCTTGATCTGATAATCCTAAAGAAGTATCGGTCATTTAAGTACCTCTTCTCTTAAAATTTCTTCCCGAGTTTGTTCATGCTCTCCAATAGCTTGATCCATTTCAGCCCCACGCCTCATAACAGATTCAAACCAATTAGATAGAGCTCCTATACCATATTGCATATTATCAATTAGTATTTTTTGATCTGCGGTTAAATTGGAACTTTTAGCCATAACTAACCTAGCCGCTTCTTCTTTAAAATAACCTTCTTCAATAACATCTTTAAACTCTTTTGTACTCATTAATTTAACACAATTATCTCTTAATTTTCGTATCTTAGTTGCCATTTCAATTTGAATTTCAACTTGTTGTAATTCGCTCATGCTCCTCCTGGGGTTTTAGTTAATGAATCGAATGCAGCTTTATCAAGACCAGACATTCTATCATGTTCTTTAGCTTCCATTGCTCGTTCATGCTTTGCATCTTCAAAGTCCAGTTCTCTTGCTTCTTTAACACCAGACTCTCTTTCAACAAAATCAAGATCTGATAAGTCCGCACCACTTTGCATTTGCCGTGCTTTAGCCAATTCAGTTTCTGTTTTAGCAGATTTAAGTTGTACGTCAACCATATTTTCTTGGCCTTTAGCAGATTCGTTTTGAACTTGAGCCTGCAATAATGCTATTTCTAATTGTTGTTTTTGTTCTACTAACGGATTAGGTTGTGGTTTGTATTCTGCAATGCGTTTTGCTAAATCAGGCATTTTACGTAATTTAGCGATATCCGCTAAAATCATTTGACTCATTTCAGGAGGCATAGTATTACCCATCGTCTGTAACATAAATGCTAATTCACTACCTTTTTGTTCATCCGCTTCCGCAGTAGAGATATTCAGCTTAATATCGTATTTACCTCCTAAATCATTTCTATTAATTGCAACGAACTTTTCATTAGTAATCCTAATCATTTCTTCATCATCTAAAAATTCTGCATTCATAGAAATTATTTTACGTCCAATTTGATTTAATCCATTAGAAAGTCTACGTAAAATTCCTAATTCTCTTTTAGATGTAGCATCAAGGGCTGATCTAATTCCTGTAGCCGTAACCCCTAATGCCTGACCACTAATACCTTGAGTAAATGCTTTAACACCAGTCAATGCTTCAGCATCATTGTTTTGCATATTTAATATTTCTAATGCTGATCTAGGGATTTCTGGGTAAACTTCCATATGAAATGCCTGACGTGGATCTACATTAGCATTAAATTTATAGTCATCCCCTCGCTCAAACTTACGAGCATTAGTTACATCTAAAGCATCCTTTCTAATTCCCTGTTGCCCGTTAGCACTACGGCCAATAATATCAATCATACCTCTAGTAACCGCTCCAACTATCTTTTGATTATCTTCAATTAACGCAGCATCAGGTTCTCCATAGATATTCTTACGTCTAGGTAAGTATTGAACTAATATAAATGGTAATTTCTTATCTGGATAAGGATTCTCTTCCATTCTAATAAACGTACTACCAACCCATGTCGCAACAAAAGGCTTAACTTCTCCTGTATCATCAATATCCCAAAATCCCCAATATTCTCGAGCAATAACTTTTTTACGTGCTCTATCTTTAAATGTAAAAGCAGTATCATCTGAATTAACTTCATGATCTGGTTCAGCTAATACAGAAGCACTTTCAAAGTTAATATCATCTAGATTAGTGTATCTACCATCTTTTTTAAGTTCAGACAAAGACGTCTCAAAACTAAAAACAGCAAAATTAGCCTTTTCTATATCACCTTCACATGTAGGGTCTAAAACTATATTGTTATAATCACAAACTGTTAATACAGGTTGATTCTTAATAGTTATAGTTTTAGTTTTTTGCTTCTGTCCTACTTTAACAGGTTGCATTACAGGTTGACCAGTTTGAGGATCCATGGCTGGTTGCCCAGTATTAGGATCAATAATAGGCTGGGGTTCCATAACATCTTCCCAAATTGTACGTTTGTCCTCTTCAAATTCCCATCCAACACGTACAATTACAGTTCCTTCGTCAACTGCTGTTCTAACATATTCATCAATAAATGCTACCTTATCCATACGACAATTAAGTTGATAATTTAACAACATCCCATTTTGAACAGCTGATTCTTTATCTTCAAATGTTTGGGGAGAGGTGTTAAATAAATCATCGGTAGATAGGAAAGGTTCGGATAAGGCCGCATAGCGCCATTCTGCTTGTTTGCGAGCTAATTTCGGTACGAGTTTGGAGCGGCCTTGCTTAGTATTAATAGATTGCTCGCCATTTAAAACTTTTAGCCAGTTATCTACTTCTTGGGTATGAACATCATGAGCTACTTGAGCTGCCTCGTAATCAGATTTAAGATCAGCAAGACTAGGAGGGTTCTCCCACTCAACTAAAGTAGACGCATCAGTTTCAACTTGATCTACAGTTTCATCTATGTTTGTATCACTCATGCGTCACTCCCGGCTCTTTCTCTTTGTTTATCATAATTACTATATTGCTTTTTAAGGAAACTATCAACTGTATATATCTTAAGTCCATCTATTTCACTATGATAGGTTAAATAATTATTAAACATAGAGTGTTCTCCTTCTATAGGAATTGAACAATAAATGTCATCTGCTCTAACAACTTCAGATACAAAATATGTCCATACTTTAGCGAAGTTTAGCTTAGCTTCTATAGTATCATTAACTATTAGTCCCGCAATCATATATCCATTTAATTTCCTACTAAATTTATAGAATAACGCTGCTTCCCCTTCTTGTATTAAACTAGCATGTCCAAATATCATGTACTGCCTCCAAAATAGTTCCCCTTATAATTTCCCTTGTTAATCTGTGCATTAATATCTGCATAAGAGTATGTTTTTGTTGACTCTTTAGTTACAAATTCTTTAATATTACTAATAGTAAAATCTCGTTTACGAACAAACTCTTGTAAAATGGGTTCAGGGATCCCAAATAAATGAACTATCCAAATAAAAAATACGGTCATGCTTAAACTATCTAGTTCGTCCATATTTAATGTATCATTAATCGATTTTAATGGAGTAAATTCATCTTCATCTAAATCAATTCGACACAGGGAGTTTACGACTCTTAAAAATTCTTCATCGGTAAAACTAAATTTATCTGAAGTCATAGCATTGAATAGCTTATCATTAGTGTGTATATTAACGCAACTATTACATATTCTATAGGAGGTATCATGGGAAAATCCGATCTAATACAAGAAATAGCAAATCTATTAGAAATACCAGTAAGCAAAGCCGACAAAGTTGTAGAAGTTGTATTACGTGAAGTAAAACAAGGAATCATAGATGGAGATTTAATAATTCGTGGTTTTGGTAGATTTACAGCACGAAACAAACCTAAACGTATAGGACGTAATCCTAAAACGGGAGAACCCGCTGAAATTAAAGCCCGTAGGGTTACTACTTTTAAAGCATCTAAAATATTTAAACATAATCTTAACTAATGTTAAATGAGTATTTACGATGTTAAAATTTATAGACCAGACAAGGATGGAAATCTTGAATATGTAACAACCATTCCAAAAGAAGAGCTCTCGAATATTCATTGGCGTAATTTTAAACGAGGTTTAGCTGATGAGGTTACGGATGAAGTTAAATTTCATCGTATTGGAGCAGATCTAAACAAATGTAGTGAATGTGATAATACCGTCCCGTCAGCTGGTAGAGTTACTTGTTCTATTGAATGCCGAACTATAAGAGAGAATAGGCAACGTCTTATATCTAGACAAAAAGAACAAGTAGAAAAGAATTGTGCTAGATGCGGAGCTAAATTCCTAGCTAAACGTTATGACAGACTTTATTGTAGTAAAGAATGTCGTTACTCTCAAAAGAAAGGAATTGATTATGGGCAATCTAACAGCTAATTTTGACCGAGAAGAGTATGCATGTAAGTGTGGATGTGGTAAAGACAACATTAAAGATGAGCTTGCCGCAAAAGTACAATTAGTAAGAAACCTTGTGGACAGAGGAATTCGTATTAATAGTGGAATTAGATGTGAAAAACATAATGCTGCGATTAATGCCACCCCTAGTTCTAGCCATATAGATGGCTGGGCTGCAGACCTAGGCTATAATGGCTCTGCGGAGCGTTACGAAATACTAGAAGCAGCACTAAAAGTATTTGATAGAGTAGGTATTGCAAAAACTTTTATTCATGTAGATGTAGATAAAAATAAAAGTCCTCGAGTAATTTGGCTTTATTCTTAAGAACGGACTATGAAAATATACACTGATGTATTACCACGACAATTACTCCTTGACTGTAGTGCTCAATTAAACTCTATGTTAGGAGAACGAGTTTGGGGCTCTTCAACATTCATATGGAAGGGAGTAAACAAGGGTGCTTGTGGTGATGTGCTAGTAGCATACATACCTCAAAATTTAGCTATTCAATTAAATAATGCACTGAATAAAACCTATTTTCCATCAAATACAAAAGAAATTGTATATCAATTTTATATGTGGAATAAATTGAGTAATATTGATATTCATAATGATCCCCACTACAGTTTCGGTGCAACTATTTATTTAAATTCAATAGATGCTAATTGTGGAGGATTTTTTATTTGGAAAGACAAAGAAGAAAAAACAGATTATATTTTTAAAGCAATATGCCCTAAACAAAATATGATGGTTGTTAACGAAGCTGCTGAATTACATACAGTTACTACAGTTTCACCTTATATTGCAACTCCTAGATTTTCTATACAAATATGGGGGTTACAGAATTAATAGTGAATTCCGATATTATAACCTATTGAAATCCTATCTGTTTGCGATCTATTGATATCAACATAATGAACTAAATTACTATTAAAGAATGCCCCTTTATTTGGTTCAGGTGTTATATACAGGGCATTATAGTCCCTTTCAAGTGACTTAATGCATGTGTTCATAAATCTATTATAAAATGGGTTCATTACCACAATATCGCCAGAGTTGCTTTCTGCTTGTAACCACAATACACCACTAAATTCCCCTACTTTATGATGATGCATTACATTAGATGAACCTGGTGGATTTACATTACAAAATAAACTGGTACAGTCCATCCATCGAGGTTCTTCTACGCAATACCATTTAAGGTATTCTTTGAATTGCTTTAGAATAGTATGTTTTATTGGATGGTCTAGGTCTAACTCTTTTTGCCAGCCCCCGTGGTTAGAATAACCATCGGATTCGGGGTACTTATGTTTTAACTGGTAAATATAAGTTACAGTAGAGCCTACGAGAGATTGCTCACCGTTGTAGATTCCTACAGTTTCTGCAAATGTATTATGCTGTATCACCTAGCTTTATGGATATTTAAGAAGTAAATTGAAAATTAAAGCTCACTATTATTCTATCTTCAGTTGTCTCATTAAATTCAGTTGAATGAGGTAGCCAAGAAGGAAACAAAATAAGATCTCCTGTTTTGGGACTTACTTTTTGCTTAGTGCCTTTAATTGGGAAAGTAGTTCCGCTGTTTAGTACCATAGATTTTGCAACCCACGCTGGATCGTGAAAAACAAGATCCCCACAATTTTCGTGAGCTTTTGCATAGTAGACCCCTGAAATCATACTTCCATTATGAGTATGTTCAGGAACAAAAGACTTTTCTGGATAAATAGTAGTCCACATATTACTAATTGTCATCTGACCCATAATTCGATCTACATCCCAGATAGTAGAGATCATTTGATGCGACCACGCTTGCAATTCTAGAACTGTTGGAAACCAATCGGGAATTTGTGTTAAATTTGCGGTGGCATAAGATGTTACGCCTGTTTCGGCCTGTAGATCTTTGTTATCAGTAATGGTTTTGTAATTCCATTCGTTGCCTACTAAGGCAGCGTTCTTATTTCCTCTTCTAAACTCTTCGACCAAACCTAAAATTCTATCGTTTGATTCTTTTCGATAAAAATTCCCTATCCACAGAGGAACAGAAAATATTTCGTGAAAAAAGTTATTTTTTATAGCCCCTATCCTTATGTATATTTAAGAAGTGATCTAGAGTAATCTGCTTAAATGTATTAGGTTTCTTGTCTTCTGGCATTAACAGTAAATACACTATTAAGCTAATAATGAATGATACTAGGAAAATCATACAAAAATTGGACATGAATTCCCTTATTTGCTTCATTCCCTAAGCAACTCCAGTAAAAATAGTCCCTTTATCCCCTTCAATTGGTGCAAGAGCATCAGGTGTAGCAACTTGGCTATTAGCTATTGGGTTCTCCACGATTGGTGGAGGACTAGCTGCAGGATTTGGGGGCGGTGTAAATGCTGGTTGCTCCAAGATGTTTGATATTTCCATAATTTTATTTACTCTATAAATATCCATTACGACTAGAATGGTTTTTTAGCAGTCTTTTTCTTCTTCCTATTTCCTTTAGCTCCTTGATAACCTGCTGCTGCTCCTTTTTTCTCTATCAAATCTGCCCATCCTTTAGACGGTTTTGTGAGATTACTACCTTCTGCCGCCCAAGCTTCGGGATTTTTAGGAATAAAAGGATCGTTTCTAGTAACATCCCTAATACTATCCATTCCCGCTTCTGCAAATTTTTTCTTTAACTTTTTATTAGGCATTATACTACTCCCTTCATAACAGGATTAATCCATTGTTCAAAAACAGCATTACTAATACCCTCATAGGTTTTACTTCGTTTTTTCCACCGATCTTTAGTAGGAGGTAGGTGATGCAATGCCGATCCTTTAACAGGTTCTACTACTTTAGTTTTAAATAAAGGCGGTAAATTATCTAACCAAAAACAAGTCGCTTTAGATTCTTCATGCCCATGATGATAAGGCTGCGTTAACATGTCATATTTCCCAATGAACTGTTTAGCATACTTATGAGGTATAGGATTTTCTAGTGCTTTAAATTTAATAGGTAAATTTCTTAAATCATTAAAGAATTGGCAAGCTTTCAGCATTGCTTGATACCTATCAGATCCCTGTTTTATATGAGGCTTACCTGCTACAGGTTTAACAAGCCAAGAGACGCCGCTGTTTGCCAAGTATTGACATGAAGGGTGAGCTATCATAATTTTAACATCCACGATTTCTTGTAAATCATTATATACTTCAAATACATCACCTTGTAGATGGTATTTGGTATGGGTACCTTCCCCTGGTAGTAGATCACAAGAAAATGCTAAAATTCCATTATCTATACACTTATCTCGTATAGTCCCACTATGTTCACATGCTATAAATACGCCTTTATATTTCTTTGCCATGTAAACATTTTACCCTTTATATTTTTTACTAGCAGCTCTTTTTCTACCTTTTGCGGACATTGCTGCCATTTTCTTAGCACCGTGCTTTTTTCTACCAATATGTGCTGCTAATGCGGCAGGATTTTTAACTCCCTTTTTCCCAAGATTTTTCTTTAATTTAGCAAAGCGCCCACCACCACCTAATTTCATTGATTTAGCCATAAATCACCTCAATCTTTTGGTTCTTTAGGGTCACAAACTTGCTTATAAATATCATTGTTTTTAGCTACTTGAGCTAAATCCTCACTTACAATTGGAGGAGGGTTATTCTGAAGTAGCCATTGTTTCGTATCTTGCGATAGTCTAACTTCTTCATACCAAGCACATTCTTTAGAGTAATAAGTATCAGCATTGTACAAACCTAATCCGAAGTTAGCGACAGGAGCCGCTAACTCGGATAAGATTCCCATACTGCTACATCCCGTCAAGAACGTCAGGCATACCGCTACGAGCCCTAACTTTAGCTTTTGCTTCATCGATTTCTTTCTCAACATCAGCAGATGCTGCCATACCTTTAGGATGGTTGATGTTATTGAAAATATTACCTGCAAGCCAATTAAATATAGGCCATACAGTACTTAATATAGGGATTTTTTGAACAAATTTGTCAGGTAAAGCCCCCGTAATCGCAGTGAAAATGAGGACTACCTGACCAGCAATCTCAAACCACCCCTGTCCTTCGAACATTGCAGCTATATCCATACTAATCTCCTACATTCATTTTTAAAGATTTCTGTGGCTCAACTGGATACCAATGATCTGGATGTCTAATAAATGTTGGGCTACCTAAATCATATACTGCATAACAAGCTGTTTCTGAAGATTTAAATACCATTTCCCTATTATTTCTAGGTCGAAATGAACAAGATACTGGCGATGCGTTATAACTCACTTCTAAGCCAGATTTATGTATTAACTGAATCTGCGTTGGAACCTGATTTACAGTCCAGTTTACCATTTTATAAGGAGACGGTATTACGAGTAAGATCGCAATAGCGAGCTCATTCACTTCTTCTTACGATCTTGCCCCATCTTCCAAGTAGCCGCACCGCCAATGCCTAATACTCCCCAAGCTTCTTGGTCAAAGTGATGATAACCTAACATTTGGCAAATCATCATTCCCATTCCAATTATCATTATTGCATAAGTCTTGTGACCAGGCATCATTTTGTCAACGAAATCAATAACTGTTTTAATCATGGTTTATCTCCTTTATTAATTAAATGTGTGAGTATCATCTCCACATTGCGTTCAATATGAATAAGATCATCTTTAGTTACAACAGTTTTTTCCAGTGCAGAAATCCGATTACTCAAACTATCGTGATTACTAAAGACTCTCTTAGTAACAAAACTACCTACAACGGCTAAAGCACCAATTAACATCTCATTTAATTTATCCACTAATGCTCTCCGTTTTCTGTTCGCATCTTCACATCTACTTTTTGTATCTTGTCAGATTTTCTTTGTTCTATGTCGTTAATTCGTAAATGTAAAGATGTTATATCTGACTTAAACTCTGATCTTTCAATTGCCGTTAAAGCTAAACTATCAATTTTCTTTTCTAAGCCATGCACCTTACCACCTAAACCTTTAAGCGCATCATTTATTTGTTCCCCATCTGCTTTATCTTTTTCTAATGAATCTAGTTTAGCAGTTAACTTATTAACCATCCAAGAACCGATACCAACAAAGAGCACCCATGCATCATGTAATATACCTTCCATTCATTATTACCTTGCCCTTTACTTATTTACCAACTCGAACAACCAAGTTATTAATCCCATTGTAGCTATAGCGTACACAACTTGTTTAAACGTCATGCTTTACCTGCTAATATCTTAGCACTATTTTCATCCTCCACAGCATATTTTGTTGTATTAAAGCCAAATATGTCTTTTCTATATTCAGGTAATTCGTCATTTTCAATACGATACAAGATATGCCCCGTAAGCTCATATAAACTAGCAGCTAACCAGACAACATTATCGGAATATGAATTATCGCAGGAAAGTTTCCATTCTTGTGAGCCAGAAGGCAAGAATAAACAAGCACCTTGGCATAAATGAAGTACAGGGCATTTTGGGCATTCTTCCCGATCTGACCAATGTGTTCCTGTTGCTATATTGACGCTTTCCAAATCATCCATATGCCCAATTTTATGGGAAATTCCTGCCATATTTTGACTTGATGCTGTTACATTTTGACAGGTCGTGACATTTCCACTGAGATCTACTGCCATTACATCAGGACGATCCATTGTGCATTTTTGCATTAAGGAACTAGCTGGGGTCTGTTGCTTTAGGGTGGAAATAAACCCTTCAATTTTTCGAGGTACAATGTCCATTTGAACAGGTTTTAATTTTCCATTCATAATTTCATTAAAAGCTTTTCTTCTATACGCAATATGCTCTTCAGGTGTTTGCCAAGACATTGCTGTGCCACCTTCGTCATAAGCATCAACTGTTCCAGCTTCCCCAATAGGAACTACTCCAAAAACATTTTTAATCCATTTTTGAACATCCGCTCGGGAGTCATTATCTTTATGAATCATCGTGTTAACAGAAAATTTTCCTTGAGGAACTAATGCATTACGTAATTTAAATAGTAATCGTTTTGAATCCGCATTATCTAAAGGATCACGTCCCCTAGTCTCCTGACCTACCGCATCATGCGAAAGGGAGACAGAAAACCCGTGCTTAAATAAAAACTCCACTATTTCATCAGTTAAAAGAGATCCATTCGTAATAACGCTAAACGTAGCATGTGGAAATTTTTTATGAAGTTGCTCAGTAATATGCTTCATACTGCCAAAATACATAAATGGCTCCCCACCCCACATTTCAAAATGAATAGTTTCACCTATACTAATTGTGTCAAATCGTTTAATAAACGTATTAATAGCATCCAAATCTACAGATTCATAGGTTTGGGGGTTGTCACCAGGATTTCTTGGAACAAACCGCTGAGAACAATATGTACAAGAATAGTTACATTTTAATCCAAGCTGAATTTTAATTTTAACAAGATTTCGTTTACCCGCATCCATCTTATAAAAAGGTTCCCAATTCACAAATTCATTTTGAGGAATAACAATATCACCATTTTCATACCTTAATTCTGATGTCATATTGTCATAAATCAGAATTAATTCTTTTTCAGCTTTTTCTAATAATAATTTAAATTTCATACGAGGCTCACTGGACGTAGTTTAATTAATTGTTGTAAAGATGGATGTACTTTGGATTCTCTATCTATTTCAGCATTAACAATTAAACAAATTCGTAACCCATCCTTGGTATGTTGGTGGGTTTCATGCCAAACATACCCAGGATGAACTATAGTTGTCCCAGTTTGGGGTCTAAATGTTTTTGCTTTTTCATTGTAAGGATATGTAATATTTGGCCTAGGATCTAATATTAGCAAATCCCCACTATAGTCATTATTTAATGGCTCAGGAGGATTATGATTATCTAAATGAAACTCACCTCCAGCAGTTAAGTAATGAATTATGCAAATATCTGTACTATTATGCCTATGCGGTTCTACTCTCATTTCAAAGGGCTGATGAATTTTGCTTGTACAATGCATACTTATTGGTATGTCAGAAGATATATTCCAAGCTTGTTTAGCGTAGGTTCTAATAATTTTACTAATAATTAGTTCAAACCTATGCACAGCTTTAAATATCTCTAACTTATCTTGATGTGCATATTGCGTATAATCAAATAAATCTATAAATGAAGGCACAGGTTCTTGTGCGTCCATTCGTTGAATGTAGTTCTGAACAACACATTGAACCAAAGATCTTCTTAAATCTTCATCAAGATTAATTTGAACTTGGCCTATAGGAGTTGTCCAAAGATGTTGGTAGTTCATCAAAATTACGATTCCATATATGAAAATTGATTGCAACAAGAACTCGATCCCCAGTTTGAGTATGTGTATGAGTTTCATGCCATACATAACCAGGGTGAATAACAGTTAATCCATTAACAGGATTTAAACGTACAACATCATTTCTGACATCACCATCAGGAATGCATGTACTTGGTCGTGTATCTAATAATAACAATTGCCCACTATACGGTGTATCCATAGGCGTCATGGGAACATCCGATTCATATTCATTACCTACTGTTACATAATGAGCTAAAACACCATCCCAACCATGATGAAAATGAGGTGCTGTTCTTCTTCCAAATGTATTCTGAACATTACCAAAACCTCGAACATTAATTTCTACATGTGGGTCTACTTGCCATGCTTCAGTAACATAAGTTCTAATTACTTTTGACATAATTTTTTCAAATGCTTTAATCTGCGTTATTTCTCCTTCTGTATCATAACGTGAATAGTCAAATATATTATAGATTTTTTCGTCAAATGCGGCTAATTCAGCCGTAGTTTTATTTGTTTTATTATATGTATGCTCTGTAAAAACGCTATCTTGTCTTTTAATTACTTTAACAAGAACATCTTTCATTATCTGGGGTAGTTCAATTATTTCGGTACCAATAATAGTAGGCCACTCATGTGTGACTTGTAAGTCTTTACCTGGCCCTGATTCAAACATATTATTTCCTAATAAGGTTAAATGAAAAAGTAACTCTATACTGTTCCTGTTCAGGAACTGAATGCGTAAGATATGGGGGAAATAAAAGAATATCCCCCTCGTTCATATCAATTTTTGAAACGGGTGTAAATGATAATCTAAGTTTACTTTCGTCCCAATCTGGCATGATATGAATATCACGTATACCTTGTTCTTTATAAAAAATCGTTGGTGTTGCATTTTTATTATAGTATGTCCCACACCAATAGGGATTTACATTCCCAATATGATTGTGTGGTTCTTGTCCTTGATGTTCATGATAAATATTGTACCAAAAAGAAAATATATTAAAATTGGTAGAAATATTAATATCTTTAAATGCAGTAGTAATTGCATTACTAATATCAAGCTTTAATTCATTAGCAGTATGCAAACTAATAAATTCATCATCTTTTACAATATTAGGGTAAGAAGTATTAACTGACATAGTCCAATTTGCTGGTCTTTTGTCCTTTTTCCTAATAATGGGAAGATTCGTATATTTATGATGTTGGTTAAATTGGAGATGAATAAGAGGAACAGAAAACAGTTCATGAACACAATATGACATGCTATCCTCTTAAAGGTTGGCTTAGTTCATTATACCCATGAGACATTACACGAAAATTTACAACTATACACACTCGTGTTCCTTGTCCCAACCAAGGATTTGTTTCATGCCATAGGTAGTTAGGATGAATTAGTGTTAATCCAACTCTAGGAGTAACTGCATGTACCTTTTCCCAATAAGGATAATTAATTGCTGGGCGGGGATCCATAAATAAAACTTTATGTGTTCCATGTCGAGGAGATGTCTCAGCCCCTTTCATAAAATCCCCATCCCCAATAGACAAGTAATGTACAAGAACACCATCAACAGATTGATGATAATGAGGATATGTTCTGGCTCCAGGAATTTGAACATTCCCAAAACAGCGTCCTTCTAATCGTAATTCACTAGCCTGACGAACTCCCCATCCTTTACGGATGTAGTAACGAATCATCTGACAAGCAATTTGTTCAAATTCAAGGATGGATTGTTCGGCAAAGGGGTACTCAGAAGGATTTTCAAATAGATTGTAATGAGTTGTAGCATAAAAGCCTTTAGCTTCCGCCATCCCATAAAATTCTGGATCACTTTCTTTTAGTGCAGACAGAGCCGTCTCTTTCTTTTCAAGAACTTGAATAAGATCCTGACGCATTTTAGAGGGAAGCTCAGTATCGCTTTCAAGAAACGGAGTTGCAAATTTTTGTTCAATTTTTGCAAATTGATCTAGGGGATGTTGAACAGAATCCTCTGGCTCATCCGTAAGACTTTCATAATATGCTATATGTTCGGGTTTGTTCATTTAACCGTATAATTAACATCTTTTACACCCGTGTAATTTCGAAAACCCATTTTTACTTTAAATGTGTCATCAGCTACCAAGCCTAATGCTGTAACTTTAAACGATCCTAAACCGTTTGTAACATCTACTCTAGTTTTAGGCAAATACCCTCCTGTTGATTCTAAATATAAAGTTGAATCTTTTTCAATGGTTGTACCGTCTTTATCAACCATTTTAAAATTCACTGTATCAGTATCTCCAGCATCAATATCGCCACCACCAGAAGTTACTTCAAAATTAGGAAATGCATCTCCCATCTGATCTAAATAATCATATCCTGTTCCCGCTGTCCACCCATCTAAAATATTCGTACTAAATCCAGATCCTTTATTGTATTTAAATGTCATAGAACAATCGGTAAATTTATCTGTTTTAAATGGTTGATATAGCATTAATGATACAGGAGCAGTATACTTTCTTAACGATCTTAATGGATGCGCTTTTGTTTGAAATGTATCTGTTAACGTATTATAAAATGGGTTAACAACATGATCATCACTTTTAACGCCTACTGCCCAACATGCTACATCATCTTTTTCACTTGCATGAATAGAAGGATCAGTGGGATCAATTAAAGCATATGAATGATTTCTCCAATATGTTCCTGTTAAATGATCATAATTATCTCTAATACTAGCAGGCATATTAGGAATAAATTTCTCACCTTCGATCATCTCCCCAAAAATATATCCTGTTGGTAAATACTTATGGTATACACCACTAGCTTCATTCACAAATTCCATATATTTTGGATTACCACCAGAAAAAGTTAAGCTACGTGTTACAGTGTAGTCATTAACAACATTTACTTGATTGAATTCATTTTCACTAATTTCAGACCATGTTTTAAGGCATACTTTATCATCATAGACTAGTAATTCTAGATGAACCCCACAAGAAAGACTGTCATACATATTTTTAAACATTATTAGGTTCTCCTATTAACAGTTACAAGCACAGTCACATGCTCGGGTTCCCACACCAATACTAGGATTACACGCAGAAAAATTATACCCAAAATTACTATGACTAACTTGTGAACTAATGGCACTTACTGTTCCTGAACAGTTCGCACAATTTGCTTTACCATTTGTCGTACAATTACCAAAACTATCTGTACCTGAGCAATTAGCACAATTAGCCATACCATTTCCATTTGTCGTACAATTACTATGATTTGTACAATTGGTTGTCCAAGTTCCATCACCTCGAAGATAATTTCCTGAACCAGCAGTACCAGAACCCAAGCGAGCGGTTGGTATCGTACCACTGCTAATGTTACTTGCATCAGTGGTATCTGTCGTAGCAGATGCGGCTAAACCATGTGATGCAATAGACGTTACTGCGCCAGTTAACTGACTTGTTGGCAAAGAAGATATTCGAGCATTAGGTAATGTACCTGAACCAATATTACTTGCATCTGTAGTATCAGTAGTTGCACTTGCAGCTAACCCATGAGAAACAATATCTGTTGCAGCTCCTGTTAATTGGCTAGTTGGTAATGCGGATATTCTAGCATTTGGCAATGTCCCACTCCCGATATTACTCGCATCAGTAGTATCTGTATCTGCATGAGAGGGCTTATTTAATAATGTCGTCCAATCAGAAGCAGGTACATTATCTAAGCTAGCTGAGATAACATCCCCGTCTGCTTCTAATAAATTTGCGAGTTCTCTAGCTTTGCTCATTGTTTTATCCTTTTAAAAATTTATAAATTCCATTGTATCGGCAGTGGTAGCCCCTGCTGCAAGTACTATAGTAGTACCATTAGTAGCGGTAAAATCATTTCCAGCACCGTTTAATAGTTTAACACCGTTCATAAATACATGTAGCCGTCCAACTGTATACGTATGACTAAAATCAGTCTGACCTGCTGTTGGAGTAACCACTGTTTCTGAATACTGATCATCAGCTGCAAAATCCTCTAATAATTCTGCTGTCATTCTAAGTTCAACAGCAATACCAGAAGAGTGCCCGCCTGCTACAGCATCACATGTAAAAGTAGTCCCCGAAATAGCCGTAACTTTAACTACTTCATCGGTTAGGGATACATATGTCCAGTCTCCCGCACCTAAAGTAGGAAAAGTCGCTGCTGAAGCTACATCAAAACTAGTCGCCCCAGCGGATATTGATGAGGCTAATGTTGTATACGCATTATTCGTAAACTTTACGCCCATAGCTGTACTCCTTTAAGTAACAGAGGTTATTAAGATATGGTGATAGTCCACGTAATAGTAATTGAGTCTGATGCGCCTTTATTAACTACTGAGAATACAGTACGTGCAAGCATGTCACCACCTGAAGCAGCATCGAAAAGACCAGCTTCAGTAATAGCACCTGTACCATCGCCAGCTGCCCAAGTACAACCATATGCAATTGTATTAGTTGAAACAGTAGTGCTTGTTAGAGCATTTCTGTCAATTTCTGTCTGTAACGTAGTATCTCCAACGGCTGCTGCGTTAGTACCAGTACCCAATGCCATATGTGTCATTACTGTATTAGCATCGTTCATTCTATCAGCTACCCAGTTTTTACCTGCCGTTACCACTAAATTTTTTGTTCTTTGCACTACTACGTCATTCTTCGAAATAACTAGTGCACCTGTTAATGTTAAATTATCGTTAACCATTTTTAAAGCTCCTAATTTAATGTCATATTATTTAACGGTACTCCTGTTGCATTAAAGATCCCACCAGAAATGTGACTTACGTTTATTGAATCAGAAATAGTCGCCACATTATCTGCTATAGTAGTGTTGTCATAATAATGGTAGACCATTGTATCTGCTAGACTTAATGAATCAGTTAAAGTTTTAAAGTCTATGTACAGATAATCTGTCAAACCAATTGTGTCAGATAGACCTTTACCTAAGCTATAGTCATCAGTATCGCTAAATGTAAAGGCATCTGTAAAATTTTTACCTGGCGTTAACGCTATTGCATCTGAAACTGGCCCAAGAGTATCCGCCTGATCGTTACCTTTTAATAACTCAAACAGGGAGTTGCCCGTATTTAAATCCCTTGTGTTAAGTAAATGAGTACCCAGTGGGTTAAATTCAACATCTCCTATTGCAATAGTATCATTAAAGTTTCTAACGTAATCCCAAGTTTGGGCAACTACGTCACTCATGCTATAACTATCAGCTACAGGATGTTCATACAACAGCCCAAGAATATCCGACATCGTAGCGACATTGCCTTTAGTTCCAACATAATCTTTATCTATTAATGCCGAATCATCTAAAGCAAAACCATCTGCTATAGCTTTATCTATTACACTAGAGGCAGTATCGGAAACAGTGATACTATGTGTAGGTGATTTAAGTGGGTGTATTGCTGCAACATCCAACAATGCAAAGACATCGCTTAATGCTGGTTTTACTATTACAAATTCATGTGCATCAGCTAAAGGAATTGTAAGATTAAATTCTCTATTCTTACTATCGTAATCCAGTAAAACTTCCGCTGCAATACGAGCACTATGAACTTCAGCTTTTCCTATGGGCGCACTCATTAGAAATCCGCCCGTACTTTAAACTTTAATCTATCAAATAGAGTCCAAATAGCCCCAGTTGAATAAGTTAATTCAATTTCGCCTTCATATGTCCCAGCGGCAACTGCTAAAGTAGTTGCACCCCAAGGCATATAGCATTTTCCATCAGTAAAAGGCGCAATTTTTATACAAGTCATAGTATCTAAAATACTAGACCCGCCTAATGCACGGAATTTTACTCGAATCGTGGGATCACTAATATCAATAGCAGCCCAAGTGGAGGAATCATCAGGATCTAAATTAAGGCCAGCTGCAGCGGTATTGGCGTCTTTTAAGGTAAGGTTTACTTCTGGCTTTGTATCATTAGCTACTACCTGTATCTCATCATAGTATGCCATTGTTAACTCCTAAATATCATAAGAGGTTGTTCTCAGCGTAGGCACCCTGCGCAACTATAAGATACGTTAGTTCTGTCAAATGTCAAACTAATTATACAAATCCATTATCTTCTAGCTTTGTATTAACTTCAATTTCGTTATTGCCCCACATTCCTGAATTAATAAGTTGTTTACAACTAGATTCATATCGCATTAAATAAGTATTATTTTCATCATTCATCATACCACTAATAGCGGCATGGGCTTTATAAGCCGCATAATTAAGTAGAGCTTCTGTGTATACTTGATTGATTTTTAAGTCTGTATATGTATTTTTAGCTGTTTTCGGTGCAGCTGCATAACGTAATATAATTTGTTGCCGTTTAGGCGTTTCTGCATCTGTTCCTTTAATTTCTGCTTTAAACGGTTCAGGTAACAGGATAGCTACATGTTGATCAACTCCTGATACTAATTTAACATCCTCATCTTTAACAGCTACGGGTTCAAAATCCGAAGCATAGTAAGCATGAATAGGAACAAGAAAATCAGAAGGTAGTGCATATTCTTCACCATCCATAGGTTGATCCATTTCATAATCTTTTTTTAGTAAATGAAATCGTTTATGTAATGCTAGATTAGCTAAATTTACATAATTAATAAATTTACTTTGATTTACTGATTGAACAGCAGTTGGAACTGGACTGGGGTTTGCTCCCATATCCCCAACATCAGAAATAGCTAACTTACTGCATTCACCAGTAATTAAATAATCAATATATTCTGAAACTTTCATAATAACCTCTAGAGGGCGGGTAGGTCGGTGCCGAACCGACCTACCCTGGAGGCACAGCATCGGTAGGAAGAGAAGGGACTACCTTGCCGTGATGGTTAAACAAAATACGAACTATCCCCCCGTTGCGGAATCATATTATCATCTCCCCACATCGGAGAACTTTGTAATTTATCTTCTTCTTCTTCTGAAATAGATACTTCATTTGGTCGCCAAGCATTCAATTCAGCAATCATACTAATTGTATCAATATGGTCATCATGCTTACTTTTAAACCCCTTTAGAGTAGCTAAAGACAACTCAAAAAGCAACTCTTCTAATTCAGGACTATCCATTAATTCTTCTGGTAGCCATATCTTCTTAGATTTAAATAATGGTACAGCATTTTGTTGAAAACGACTCATTTTATCTTTAGTCGGCCTAATACCTATCGTATTACTATTTTTTCCTTTCGACAACGTAAAATAATTATTACGATGACCCATTTCATTTTGAATCCAACTTATAAATCCGCCTTGTTGCCCAGTTGTTTCAATACCAACTTCTTGAGGCTTCCATTCTTGAACTAAACGAAATAACGCATCAATAGTGTCATTCATCAGCGTCCGTTTACAAAATCCATCTACCCACATCCAATCTCCATTGTTATTTAAAGCCCAAACATTAATTACGCTGAAGTCGGCATGTTCTCGATCAGATGTAGCAAAATCCGTAGTAATGTAAAAATTATAAGCTCCTCTATTTTTAAGTACGTTGTTTCTTTTATACCAAACTATATCGGAATCGTTAACGAGACGGTCTTCTTCACTCGTAATTCTTAGCATTAATTCTTGATTAAACGAATCTAGTTTACCTGCTCCTTTAGCTTTTAAATATTGTGTATTCACATATTCGTAGCTAAATCTATCCTCCCAAGCACCCCTGAATTCCTCTTCACTACACGGGAACTTTTCACAAACAGGATAGACATTTACATGCCAGACACCAGATTCCACAGCTTTGTATAAAGGGTCTTTAGCATTAAACGGAGTTCCAGACCAAATAACTTTACGTTTATTCGGATGCAACGCATAGTCAATGGCAGAGTAGACGGTGTTCTCAACGTTTTCAATAATAGTCGCAGAACGGGCATCTTCATCTCCTAACAGATCATCAAGTACGGCTAATTGAGGCCGAGTATTCAATTCAACTGTACCACGAACACCTGTCTTTGCACCATGCCCAGTAACAACAAATTCCTTTCCTTCCATATTTTTAAAATACCAACGTATATCCGTAAACCTAGATTCTTTTATAAATGATTTTAAAAATTCACTTTGTTCGCACCTACGCTCTATACGAAGTCGCATTTTCTTTACCCCGTTTTCAATACTATCTGAAAGGTATAATGCATAATCGACTTTTCCAAATCCTGGAATAGATCCATATACAGCAATGTATAAAAATAGGTACTCAGCAAATATTGTAGTCTTGGCAAGGCCACGAGCACACATATTAGCGGTATTTTGGGTTTTGCCTGCGATTTTGTCCAACATTTTGTAATGGATTACAGGAGTTTTATTTTCTTCCCCTTTTTCTCCATTAACTAATTTAATAAACGAAACAAATTCTAAAGCAAACTCACTTGGTACATAGTTTGGATCATCTTCATACTCGCAATCGTTTAGCCATTCATCGACTGTTTTCTTAGTCAGCATCTTCAACTACCTCATAAGTGGCTTCTTTAAGTTCTTTTGGTTTAACAATAATCTCACTTTTTGCAATTTCTCCAGCACTTGCCTGGCCATTCATAATCATACGTAGTTGCTGTTGAGCAAGTGCTTTAGTTGTATTTCTTAAATCTTCTACTATGTCATTACTATAACCAATATCTATTTCTACTTTAGCAGCCGCTGGGGAGGCCAGATTGCTAATTAAACTTTCAGCCGCTTTCTGCCTTACTAATTCCGATTTAGCAGTACGCATTAATTCTGCTTGTGTATTAATAGCTTCTTGATAGACGCCCGCATTTAAAATATGCGTAGGCACCATGGTTTGTTCCATTATTTTCGTTATTAATCCTGTTTTACTATAATTATCTGCAAAAGAAGCAATATAAGATGCCGAAGCACCTTTATTTATCAAGTTTTGATAACGATCTGGGAATACTTTACTGTAAGCAGTAGATGATTTATCTCCCATTAATTTAAGGGACACGAACTTTACAGCATTTATATATGCCGCCAATGAGTACTTTCCAGTTGATAAAACGGAAGAGTACGTTAATGCATTGTCCCTAAACACCCGTCTTAATTCACTATCAGCCTCAGAATTAATAATATCAACAACTTTATCAGAGATATGCTTACGAAAACGCTTATCAGGAAGGGCGCCCGCCAGCATCTCTTTAGTTAAGTAATCCGTTGTTTCTAAATCTGTATCAACATCTTTTAAATTAGCTAATTGCATTACGAACCTCATTCCATCTATGAATTAAAGTGTTATGGGACATTTCTTCCGAATAGCAAATATTAGGAGATACCAACCAGGTATCTTTATCTAATTGCACTAGGATCCCATGTTCTTCAAGCTCCTTCCAATATTTATTCCACGTACGGTAGTCTTTAATCCAATCTATCATACGAGTAAATTTTCTTCTGTCTATTTCATTTTGTTTGTTAGAAAACAACGTTAAAGGCAATAAAAGAGCATAAGCTGTACCCGATAAATTGCTATCCACTGCTTCCATATTGATTAATTTACTCACTTCTTAATCCCCTGCTAGTTTGAGTATCCCACATGTGTTTAACAATATAGTATTGTTTATCATTACCGTTAAACAATACATCTGGATTAAGCATATACTCTTTTTTAGTGTATTTCCTAACAAAATCTGCCTTTTTCAAAGCCCTCATGCCACGATGAAAGTCATGAAGGGTTATTCCAACTGTTTTAGATATCAACTTTGGCGTCCCTATTACCATATTTACTCGGTTAATCTGGTACATAAGTTTAAGCAGTACTAGTGCCGCATCAGAAGATAACCTGCTGTTAGCAATTAAATTTGCTGGTTGAGTCCCTAATTGTAATTTATTAAACATTCCGTGGTGCTCTCATTTGTGCTACGCTGTTAGTGTTTCTCATTTCCTACCTCCTTGGGATGAAGCAGGGAAAACCCGTTTATTTACGTTTGGATGAGCGGGTTTTCTCATTTCTTTTACCTACACAAACATTACAATACTTCTTATTCGAGGTTTTCTCCCCGCAACTAGGACACGGATGTGCCAAAAACCTTCTATTAGGTTTCTGCTGAGGGTCAAATACGGGTTGAACTACTCTTAATAACTTTCCCTCTCCATCAAATATTTTAACTGGGTACATAAATTCTCCTTTCTAAATAGTTAATAAATATGGGTTTTTTTGGTTTTTTTGGTTTTCTCGGTTTTCCACGCCCCCCTTATTCCTAAATTTGGAAATACATGTGCACATACAGTTTTTGTATGTACATACCAAGTTAGGAGTTTCATACTATTACGAAGAGTAAAATCTCCTAAATTTAGGCTACGCAGCTGCCGCAGTGCCTTCTTAAAATTAGGAAAATTAAATGTTCCCAAATAAATGGGAATTTTAAAACCACTCCTAAATTTAGCCCTAGTATCGTTCTTGTTACTTGTGTCAAGATTTCTAAATTTGGGAGATGTTCTTACCCGGGTGAGAACTACTCCTAATTGCGAGTGCGGCGCATTTTTATAACTCATCTCTTACCATGCCCAAGATACCGCAGAGTATCTTTGTCCTTTTATAGTTTCACTTACCTTATGAGGAAACAGAAAAATAGATGGAAAGATAACTATATCTCCTAGTCCCAATGATATACGGTAATCGTCCCAAAATAATAGATCTGCTCCCTCATAGTTGTCATTCAGATTGAGGATTAAACTCAATACAGGGATTCCCTTTTCTCTACCATCAAACAATGAATAAATATGGTCAAAATGTTCACGCATTATCTGACCCTGTGCGTATCTATTGAATCGTATTAGACTGAATCGTGTTATCAGGTTCGGTTGATAGTTCTCTACAGCTTTCACCATATAAGGTAAAAAGATTTTATTCTCTTCCCTAGTGGATTGCTGTACACCCAGTTCCCTAGTATCATTTGAATTGTAGTTTGTTGCAGACGAATCAGACCATCCATGAGGTTGCCACTTGTTATGATCTAGCTTGGATATGGTAGAATCGCATATATCTTTTGGAATGGTCGAGCGTTCTACATGGATATATTCATGGAGTTGATTAGATGCTTTCATTTTGTGTATTTGACGGCTTAAGAACATTTTTAGAACTCATCTCCCAACTAACCAAATAACTATACCTAAAAAGATTAACCAAATTGCGACTATTATCTTCGTTCTCGTATCCATTGGTTTCATTTTGTCGTTTTTCCTCGATTCACGTTTGTAATGATCTTCGCAATTATTCCAGTCCATAATTAGCCTCCAATTAGGAGCACTTTAAAATATAGTCTCCCAAGTCATAATGCACACAATTCCGTAATACTTGCCTTTTATTAGGTAATCTGTAATTAGATAAGTCCAGGCCATGGTACACTTGTAAATCAGGTATCTGAGCCGTCCTTATCTTTACGCCACTAAATTTCTTATCAGAAATAGAGAAATTAGACCAAAAATAGTGTCGCTCGAGATTTGCCGTTGGTGGAATTAAAGGTGTGTAATACGGTTTAACATTCTCTACAACCCACTTAGTTTCGCAATTTGCCTGCAAGAATACTATTTCCTGCCATAATCGCATATCGGGATACACGGGTGGCGTCCCACGATACTTCACACATATATTCTGCCTAAAGCTGGAATGTGTCTGGCAAGGCGGACTCGCCCAGATAAAGTCAAATTCTTTGAAGTGATCCAGTAGATACTGATGGGCATCACCCACAACTAACGTATCTTGTGGATACAGGTTCCTATATACATTTGCTATCTCTTCTGAATTCTCTACGGATGTAACTTGTACGTTTTTCCAAAGCTTTCGATTCCCACCTAAACCAGAGTACAAATTTAATATTTTCAATATGCCTCCTCCTTATTGAGAATGACTTTATATTATACTTAAAAACGACAAAATACAATACTTAACTTCAGTTTAATCTCAAATGTGAGAGTAAACAAGGGAGTTAAATCTCAGATCTGAGATTAAACGGTATTGAGAATAGCTCTAAGTGCTTCTTAACTAATAAGTTAGGCCTTGGCATTCCCCTTCTAAGAATAAGAAGCGTCTGGAATTCTAAAATGTTTCTCCTTTCTAATTTTAGGTAAACTCCAGGGCTCTTATTATTTAATTTATATAATATATATTATAGCGTCCCTCGAACCTACGGCCTGACGGCCTCGGTTCTACGGAACGCAAACGGCAAGTGTTTCACGTGAAACAAAAAGCCATAGGAAAAATTTTATTTTTAGGTACGAGTGCAATACTAACTTGCTGGAACAGCAACCTAAAAGCCACTCCCCCCAGGTTCAATAACTATCTTTTTTCCCACACATTAGAACCACTCTTCGAGCACGGGGTTGTTTATTATTAACATTCCTTATAAGGAGAAACATTATGGCTAGAAACAACCGTGTTGCTGTACAATCGTTACCTGTCCCAGAAGAGATGTCTTCCATGCAGGCAATGGGCAATGGGATCTCCCATTCCTTCCAAGCTGTCGGCCAGGCAGCAGAGTTCTCGCATCGGTCGCTTTGGACGCTCAACCAATACGCTAAGGGCGTTCAAGTCCAAGTTCTGCTAGACCAGCATGACGAGCATTCCGAACGGGTTGCCTCTGCACCTCCTGAAGTGCAGAATCAAATACGTCTCATCCGAGGCTACTGATCCAGGCAACATCATCCTCCTTCCTCAACAGCCCTCTTCGGAGGGCTCCTTCCTTTTTGTAAAACACATTACACGGTAAGAGAGTGAGCAGAGAGATGTACACTTCTTGTGTTTCCTTCCTACCCTCTTCTCTACTCATACATCACCTGCAAAACATTTCTTCGAACAAAGGGAGGTTTAGCATAGTGCTTACCTTCTTTGTATATTACTAACTCCTACTGGAGGTTTTAGACCATGGCTAATAAGCGTAAAGCAATGGAAGAAGTACCAGCACCGTTTACAGTAGACGGTACTGAAAGTAGTAATAGTAACGCAGGTTATACCGACGTTTACTATACTATTGGTAAAAAGGGGTATTACAGTTTCAACCCTAAACCTAAAATCCAGTTTCCTGTTAAAGGGAAACATGCAGGTAAGTCAATGAAGCCAGCAGGTATAGCTAAATTGCTCCTGTCTCCTAAGATGCGAGTAGAAAAGGTATCTAAGGACAGTAAAGGGTTGTACGTAGTCCTTGAGTCTAATGGTTCTACAGTACCATTCGGCTTCATAAACAATGGCGGGCAGAAGATCAGTGCCGATGAGTTGCCTGCGATTAAGAAACTGGCTAAACAACATTTCGCTCTTAAAGTAGAAGCGAATACTGTTACGGACGAACTTTCAGACGATCTGTTCGAATAGTATTAGTTGTTTGATCAAACAAGCGTATTGGCGGGCTCCTGGCCCGTCAGTACGTCTTAGTTTTAATTAAAGGGAGATAGTGTGCAATGACTGGATTAGAGATGGGCTTCATCATAGTATCAGTAGCACTACTAGTAGGTTTAGGTTTACCACAGTTATTCTGGATATTTGATAATAAGGAGGATGATATGGGCATGAAAATGAAAGTAACAAAACCTGAAGATCTAGCTAATGGTGATGATGGATCAAGCTGGCAAGATGATCTATTTAAATTAAGCTGTATTCCACCTGAGTTATTAACAGACAAGGAGCATGAAGCACTTCTTAACAAGATTAAAGCCCGTAAACTAAGGGAGGAGAAATAATGGCAATAAATCTAGACGTCTTTTGGAAATGGCTTCAGACGTGTCCAGGGAAAAGACATGACTTTAATTATCCATTACATTTGTTAGAAAGCGGAACAAAATACAATAAACCAGAAGATGACTGGACTATCCTAGATACAGATAAAAAGTCATACTTTATTATTATATTTCACACAGTTAAAGAAAAGAAGGAGGAAGAATGTCAATGAAAGATAAACGGTTAAGAAAACAAGTAAAACGAAAGATTAGAAGACGGTATATCAGACTAAATAACGCACTACAAAGTCGAGCTTTAAGGAGGAATAGTAATGCTACTAGATAAAGCGGAGTTAGCTATTCATAGAGCGGAAGCTATAAGACAATGGGAAGAGAATCACTACTTGAAAAAGAGTGAATCGGTTGTGAATGGTATTGTATCAATGCATAAAGATACCAATGAACCTTGTACTAAGAACCCTTGTTACCAAGCCTTATGGTTACAGGACTTGGGCATAACTATGGAGAGAATAGCATGAGCCACTCTAAATCATTAATATTATTGTTCTTACTAATGGCATTCGGTGTAGGGATGCTAGGTTATGTGATACCTGAAATACATATTTGGGAAGCAACCCATAATTACCCCTTTGGTAAGTTATGCGATGTATTTAATAACTGTTAATCGGGTATGATTGGTTTTATTAACCTTTTTAGGTGGCGGGTGTAGGTGTCTAATATCCCGACCTGCCGATGCTACCTGGAGTCTGGAGCCTACGCAGAGTGGGCTCTAGTCTCTAAATTTTAAGGGAGATGGTGTGCATGTATAAAATAGATCTAGACCATCATGTATGCAAATGGGTTGAAGAAAAATACATGGATCATTGGATAGAGTGGCATGATCACTTGTATGTTTTGTATGATAAAGGGGATAATGATCTTATAGAGTCCCATTTAACGGAAGAACCCAAGTTTAGGCCTAGAGTATCTCGTATAACAATGGACTAGGAGGTATTATGAACAGCAAATTCTGTAATTTACTTGAAGAGCTTCTTAAAGAATACGATAAAATTGTTTATAAACAAAAGAACTATACAAAAACATATGACATGCAGTACTTGGAACAATTTATATTAGCCGTAAGAGAGTGGACTATTAATAACCACGCCAGGAAAATAAGTTTAGGAGAACTAGACGAATTGGTAGACAAGATGGCTGAAGAACTTGAAGAGTTTCGTGCTCATCAACAACCATGGCGATGGTACAAGAAACGTGATAGGCTATAGATGCTATGTGGATACTACTAATGATAATATTTAACCAACCGTACCAGATTGACTATATTAAAGTATTGGGGGATTACCCCAGTAAACAAGTATGCGTTCAAGAACGAGGCAGGGCTATAGATAGCCTTACAGGTGACAAACATAGTCCTGTTAGTTTTGGATGCGTAAAAATTCTTCAGGGTAGAGGAGGTCAGAATGAAGTGGGTTCTAGCAAAAAACATAACCTCTAAAGAACATGGGATGGAACAATTGGTTGCAATGGGAGATCCCTTTGGGCGTATGGTAGTGTTTAATTCTAAAGCAGAAGCAGAAGAATTTGTAAATCAAGCTATTGTAGAAGGTGCTTTAGAACATGACGAAGAGCCGACTCTTATAATACCCGAAACAGAAATGTTATAAACTAATAACAAAAAGGAGGACTAATGAAATTTTTGCCGAGTTTGAATACCATTGAAAGATCTATAAGAATGGCGCCAGTTATTAAAGATCTGTTTGCTATTGACGAACATGTTCCACCTGATTCAATTAAAGAAATTAATAGATTGAAAAATGCACTACATGATAAAAAAGCTGAAATATGTGCATTGCGGGAGAAGATAGAAAAGTTAGAAGCTTGTAACGAAGAACTACAGGAAATCATTGAAAATTATAACGAAGCACTCTTTAATGAAAATAAGGAGGATAAGTAATGGATTTATTTGATATGGATAGTAGACCAGGAAGATTGTTTGCATGGATAGCACTACTGCTTACAGTTGTATATGTTGGTGGGCATTTTATAAAAGCTTATGCTTGGGACGGGTTTATTGAATTAAACTCGGGATACAGCAATGTATTTTCCCCACAAGAAGATATAAAAGTTAATGCATTTAATACAAATGATACAAGAAAGACTGTTGAAGACAGCGGGGTACTGATACCTGGAGGAGAGATACAAGTTACTGATTCAGAAGGAAATGTACATGACATGGAAGTTATTGTTGTTCAGGAAATTGAAGGTGGCCCGGTCAAAATACAAGGATATCTTCAAGAAACAAACGAGTACTATGATTTACAAATGAACCTTAGATAATAATCTATAAGGTTTAAACCATAGCTCCCAAGACGCCAGTCTTGGGGGCTTTTTTAATGTCTAATCGAGGAGAGCGATTTATGACTGATCAATATACATTAGAAACAACATGGTCTACAAGACTTACTGATAACATTATAATTGAAGCCATCCAAGATGAAATACCGCAAGAGATGGAGTCCAATATTCTTGGGGCTATTTCTTCCATAGGTACAAGTAAAACTACAGACGATAAAGAAATATTTATTAAGCTCTTTTCTTTAGTTCTTAAAGACAGAGTAGCCAGACCTATACAAGCCTTAGCCATTCAATTGGGTTTTAGTAATGATATTAAGTCACCTCCTCATGCATTTGATTGGGGATGGTTATTACTTAAAGAATGTGTAGACAGTGGGTTATATACATTAAGGCGTATAAATAACGAGTGGTATGTATTTCCACTCTTTACTTTAAATGAGGATATTCAACATAAATTAGATAAATTGCAGTTTCTACCACCTATGAAAAAGCGTCCAAATGATTGGAAAAACAATCATAATGGAGGATGGGTATGGGAACATAAGCATTTGATTCTTGGAAGTAGACTTAATAGACATGATAAGCCTTTAGCTTATGATGTTATTAATAAATTACAATCTATTCCTTGGGAAATTGATCCCTCTACATATCTATTTGAGAAAGAAACCAACCATTCAATCAATAAAGCTCAATTCTTAAAAGTTATTGATGAATATATTGGAAAGCACTTCTATTTCGTATGGAGATATGATTCTAGGGGAAGAAGCTATTCTTCAGGTTACCATCTTAATTTACAAACAAATGAATATGGTAAAGCACTCTTATCTATGCATAAGAAAGAAGTAATTACTGAGCTTCCTAATTTATACATAGCTATTGCGAATCATGCAGGAAAAGATACTTTGACTTGGAAAGATAGAGTCGATTGGGTCGCTAAACAAGACATAGAGAACATAAAGTGGAAAGAACCTATCTTAGGGCGTAAAGCTTTAAGAGCATTAAATGATACAATAGCAGGTAAACCCACTGGATATGTTATGAGTTTAGACGCCACGTCTTCAGGAATCCAAATTATGGCTGTTATCTCAGGATGCCGTGAAACAGCCAAATTTGTTAATTGTATAAATCCTAATAAAAGGTATGACCTGTACAATGAGGTCACTAAAATGATGAATAAGGAGCTCTCAGAACGGGTTAATAGAAAAACAGTCAAATACGCAACAATGACTTACTTCTATAATTCTGAAGCAACGCCTAAACGACTATTTTCAACAAGACAATTACAAGTATTCTATGAGGTACTAAAAGGCTTGTTGCCAGGCGCAGAACATGTAATGAAAGCTATCAATCAATGCTGGAACTACAACAAAGACTATCATTCTTGGATTATGCCAGATGGTCATACTGTATATGTACCTGTAGTAGATTCTATTACAGCTACATATAGAGATTCTGAGTATGGAGCTATACCGTTACGATGGGATCAACAGATTAAATCAAATGATTTCAGATCTCTATGCCCGAATGTGATTCATTCTATTGATGGGTATGTAGCTCGGGAAATGATCCGTAGGTGTAAATTCCAATTAAGCCATGTTCATGATTGTTTTGTATTTAATCCTAATCATTTACAAGAAGTAGCAACAACTTATAAGACCATAATGGCTGAAATAGCTAAGAGTGACTTATTTGGTAATATATTAAGACAATTAACAGGTAAAGGTGGATTAAAGGTACATAAAAATAACAATAGTTTAGATGTAGACATCTTAAAAAGTGAATACATGCTCTCCTAAACATTGGGTTGTTCGAGCTCTCACCTCTCGAACAACATAAAGGGGATTCTACCCTTATTGATCTCCCCGAAAGGGGAGGTCATTTTTTTTTATACTTAACATTATAGTACTAAAGTAACTATAGTGAACTATTAACTAGGAGAAGTTTAATGTCGTATTTTGTGGTAAAATACTGCGAATTAAAGGCTTGTCAGCATTGGAGATTAGGAAATACTTGTACTAAAGATGGTCTACCCATTGCTGAAAACCTTAAATATGTGGCGGATTTACATGATAGTTCAATCTGCCAAGTTAGGAAGCAAATTAACGAATATAGACTAGAACATTTACTGGAGGAACCAAAATGAGATTAAGTTGGCATGAATTAAATGACATCAAAAACAAAATTTTAAAAGATCTATACGGTAATAAAAAAGAGGAATTACACAAGAAATCGGTAAATATAGCAGAGAGAAATAGGCTTATCTGGCTAAACCAGTACAAACATCTTTTAGACGAACTTCCAAACGATATGGTCACTCGGCATAAAGAATATAAAGTAAGAGTGACATATCCATGGGGGTGTAACCCTGAAAAAGTTGACCATCATAAAAGAATTCATGAAGCATGGGAGTGTAAATTTAATAAAGACGAAGTTAATCCCGTATCAGATCATTACTATGCGGCAGAACAAGACTTACATACTGATTTAAAAGCAGAAACAGAAGAATTATGTATAGATATGCTGGCATTAAATGGGGAAGAGCATGAAATGTCTCAATACCTTAGTCAGACTACTAACAAGTTTACTGGATCCCAACAATTACGAAAAGTATGGCCGAAACCGTTTCATAAATACTTGCCCGTTGAGCCACCGAGAGCAAAAAGGAAACAGCCAGAAGAAGATCCAAATTTACCAACAGTTCCAGATGGTCTTAACGAACGATTAACAACTAACTTATTGGAGGACAGTTAATGTTTGAGGTGAATGCAGTTGAATTAAGAGAAGCCCTAATTAGAGATTTTCGAATAGGTCAAACTCCTATGGTAGCTTCTAGTCCAGGGATGGGCAAATCTGACATTATTCGTGATATTGCCAAGCTATTTAAACTCAAAGTAATTGATTTTAGAATATCTCAATGTGAACCAGTAGATATGCAAGGATACCCAGGCACTATTGATGATGTAAATAATCCAGTTTTAAAAAGGATGACTTTTCACATTCCAGAATATTTTCCAATTACAACAGATTCAATACCAGAAGGATATGAAGGTTGGTTGTTATTTCTGGATGAGTTTAATTCAGGAACTAAGCAAACGGAGGCAGCAGCATATAAATTAATTTTAGATCGTGAAGTATATAAACATAAACTTCATGACAGATGTTTAATAGCCGCAGCAGGAAATTTAACTACAGATAGAGCAATTGTAAATACACAAAGCACAGCTACTACGTCTAGATTACATCATTATCGTATGAGAATTGATCATAACGTATGGATTGACTGGGCTAACAAAAATAATATAGATCATAGAATTATTTCATTAATTAAGTTCAAACCTGAGATTTTACATAAATTTGATCCATCAACAAATGAATTAACGTTTCCGTGTCCACGTACCTGGGAATTTGCATCTAAAGTAATTTCAGGAGAAACATCTATAGATCAAATTAACAAGATACGATTAGCAGGTACTGTTGGAGAGGGTGCGGCAGTAGAATTAGCTACATTTGCAGAAATTTATCAATCTTTGCCTACAATTGAACAAATACTAAAGGATCCAAAAACAGGATGGAAAGTTCCAAAAGAACCAAGTGAAAAATACGCAGTCACTACGTTATTAGCTCATAATTGTAATATTGATACTATTGATAAAATAATTATAGCAAATAAAAAATTATCTACTGAGTTTCAAGTAATTACTCTAAGAGACATTTATAAAAGAAGTCCTGAATTAAAAGATCACCCAGTTATTAAAGAATGGAAAGCAGAATACGCTAGCGAATTATTCGATACCTAAAAGGAGGCAACATGAATTTAAAACCAATGTTAGCAGGAAAAGCTACAGACGATCAGCTTAGAGAACTATTTAAAAAATTTGGAAAGCTACATGCATCACCAAAATTAGATGGTATTCGTTGTATGATACAAGATGGAGTGGCTTTATCTAGATCATTGAAACCAATTCGTAACAAGCACGTTCAATCGTTACTAGGACGAAAAGAATTGACTGGTTTAGATGGAGAATTAATTGTAGGTGCTCCTACAGATGGTGATGTTTACCGCAACACCTGTAGTAAAGTTATGAGCGAAAACAAAGAGTTTAAGTTTACATTTTGGGTATTTGATACATTTCTCTACCCGACTATGCCTTATGCAGATCGTATGGACATAGTTCATCAATTATGCCCACAACAAACAGGATTTACTAATATACTCAGTTATGAAACTGTTACGAACATGGGACAGTTACAGGATTATGAAACGGATTGTTTATCAGTTGGGTATGAAGGAGTAATCCTAAGAGATCCAAGTGCTTTGTATAAGCACGGCAGATCTACAGCTAAAGAAGGTGGCTTAATTAAAGTAAAACGATTTAATGATTCAGAAGCAAGGATCCTTGCTATGGAAGAACAAATGAAAAATAATAATGAGAAGAAGGTTAACGAATTAGGAAGAGGTCAACGTTCATCTCATAAAGCTAATAAAAGTCCTAAAGGTACTCTAGGAGCACTTGTAGTCAAGGATGTATATAGCGGAGTTCAATTCAACATTGGAACAGGTTTTAGTGATAACGTAAGAAATCAATTGTGGGAACATAAAGAAGATTTAATAGGCCAAACTGTTAAGTACAAATACTTTGATATTGGTGTTAAGGAAGCTCCAAGACATCCAGTATACATAGGAATGAGAATCCCGGAGGACATGTAATGTCTACAGATTTAGAAGGTAAGTTACTTAAAGCGAAAATAGAGTTAATGACTAGGTCAGCATTCATATCTACAATTGCTTTAAGCATGAAGCACGTAATTACAGATCAATGTAAAACAGCTGACGTTAGTGGAACTACTATTCGTTATAATCCAGAATTTATTGAAAAACAGACTACTGTACAATTTGCTGGCTTAGTAGCTCATGAATGTTGGCATGTAGCTTTTCAGCATTTAGCTAGAAGAGGAAATAAAGACCCTTTGATTTGGAATTGTGCAGGTGACTATATTATTAATCACATGCTTACAAAAGCAGGATTTGACATACCTACTGGAGGATTACTAAACAAAAAATATGATGAAGAATGGACTACAGAAAAAGTTTACGATGATCTTATTAAGGAAGAAAAGGAATTTGATCCAGGAGAACTAATGTTAGATCTACGGGAAGACGATGGAGACGAAAAGGAGTGCCTTAGCAGACATTCTGACGTTACCAATATTATTGTTAAAGCCCGTACTCAATCACAAATGGCAGGACGAAGTAGGGACGAAATTCCAGATGAAATACTGAGGATCGTAGATGAATTAATAAATCCTAAACTACCTTGGCAAGTACTATTACAAAAATTTTTAGATAGACGCATTAAAGAAGAGTATTCCTGGCAAAGACGAAATCGCAGATACAGTACAGACTATATGCCTAGTTTACACAGTAATGGTTTAGGACATCTAACATTTGCTATTGATACCAGTGGTAGCATTGAAGATAACGAACTTCAAGAAATGCTCAGTGAGATTAAAGGAATACAACAAGTATTTAATCCTGAACAGATGACAATTATTGATTGTGACTCACAGATTCATCAAATACATAACGTAGACCAAAATACAGATATTATGGAATTAGAATTTGCTGGAGGGGGAGGAACAAGTTTTCAACCTGTATTAGATTATGTCGAAGAGCATCCAACACAAGCTTTAATCTATTTTACGGATCTATTTGGTGAAGATGATCTAAATCCAGTAAATTACCCAATTTTATGGATATGTAATTCTAATCATCAACCCGCACCAATTGGGGAAACTATTTATGTCGACCACTACAGTAATACTTATTAAAGAATCAGCATTAGAAACTAAAGACATTCGCAGTTATTACTTAGATCCTCTAAAAAAAGAAGGAATATTACCAGGTTCTGTATTAGTACTTCCTCTCTTATACAATACTCCAAATAAAATAATCGCTAAAACTGCTAAAGCCTATTTAATAAAATTAAGAAGTAAAATACCAGATACCGTCACAAAGTTAATTGTTGCCGACAGTAGTTATTTTAAATTTATTACTCGAACTAGCAAGATATCTGAGCATTACGGCACAACTCTCAAAGGGGCTATTTCTAAATACGTCAACTATGATTGCGTATATGTTCCAAATTATAAATCTTTATTTAAACAACCAGAAAATGCTCAATTAATAGCTTTAGGACTTAAGGCCATTGCAGGAACATCTAATAGTGTTTTGATTAACTCAGCTGAATATGGATTTACTTATGGAGAAGACAGAGAAATTTTAGATAGTTTATATCAACATTCATTACTAACAGTAGACATAGAGACTACGGGCTTAGAACTAGATACTGAACTTATATCTATTGCGTTCGCTTGGACTAAACATGATGGAGTAGCAATTGATCTATCTATTAACGGAACATGGTACCTGAAAAAATTTATAGAAACTTATCCAGGCCGTATGATATTCCATAACGGATTGTTTGACGCCAAAATTCTTATACGAAATTTATGGATGAAGAATGCAACAGATTATGCAGGAATGCTGGAAGGACTACAGTACTTTAAAGACTTTGATGACACCATGGTAATGGCGTACTTAGCTAAAAATGCTACTACTCCTGTATCTCTTGGATTAAAAGATATAGCTTTAGAGTATGTAGGAAAATATTCTCTAGACGTTACAGATGTTGCTAAACATACAAAACAAGAAATTTTACAATACAATTTAATAGATGCTTTGGCTACGTTCTACGTTTATGAAAAATATAAAAAAGAACGACACTCTAGACCATATAGAGAAATATTTAAACCCAGTTTATATACTTTACTAAAGATGATGTTAGTTGGATTACCAATGGATTCAGATCGTGTAGATGAAGTACATAATATTTTACAGGCTAAAGCGAAAGTACTACAAGAACAAATACAAGAAAATAAATATATAAAAAAATTTAATAAAGAACTTCAAACACGAGCATGGGAATTAGCCAATTCCCAATTAAAAAAATTAATTAAACCTTTTGATGACTTCACAGACATACAATTCAATCCAAGTAGTCATAGTCAACTAGGTAGTTTATTATTTGACTATTTAAAATTACCAATATTAGATAAAACTAAAGGAGGTGCCCCAACAACAGGAGGGGACATACTTACGGACTTAACTAATCATACGACCGATAGTAGTATTTTAGATCTTTTAGAATCTATAAAAAAGTTGGCTGAAGTAACAAAAATTAATGGAACATTTATTAAAGCATTTATGAAAGAAAAAGATTTCCTACATGGCAATCTTAAATTAGGAGGTACACAATCAGGGAGATTAGCTAGTAACTCGCCTAATCTAACTAATCTTCCCGCTCATGGCGCCATGGGTAAGTTAATAAAAAGTTGTATTGTTGCTCCTCCAGGATGGCTCTTTGCAGGGGCTGATTTTGATGCACTAGAAGAAAAAATAGGCTCTATCTTAAGTGGAGATCCTAATAGGATTAAAGTCTACACCGAAGGTTTAGATGGTCATTCTATGAGAGCGTATAAATATTTTACAGATCAAATGCCCGACATAGATCCAAATAATATTTATAGCATTAACTCTATTAAAAAGAAGTATCCAGAACTAAGGTTCGATTCTAAAGCTCCCACATTCGCTCTGCAATATATGGGTACTTGGCATACTCTTCATAAAAGATGCGGGTTTTCCAAAGAGAAAGCTCAAGAAATAGAAAAAGCATTTCATGACCTTTATAAAGTATCTGATGAATTTAATTTAAAAAATAAAAAATTTATGGAGAAGCACGGATACGTAGAATGTGCATTTGGATTAAAATTAAGAACTCCAATTATATCTCAGTGCATTCTAGGAAATTCCAGAACTCCATATGAAGCAGATAAAGAAGCTCGTAGTGCTAACAATGCAATAACCCAATCTTGGGGAATGCTACTTAACAGAGCTATGAATGCGACTAATACACGAATAGAGCAAGCTGGTTACGGTATGAATATTTTACCGTGTAATATGATTCATGATGCAGGGTACTTTTTAGTACAAAAAGAACCAAAATATATAAAATTTTTAAATGATGTACTAATTGAAGAAATGGAATGGAATAATGATGAAATTATTAGATCTAAAGACGTTCCTATGGAAGCTTCGCTAGAAATAGGAAAGTCTTGGGATACCTTAGTTCCACTAAATAACAATGCAACTATAGAGGAGATAGAAACATGCACCAAAGTGATGCCGAACAGTTAATTGCAGCTATTACCCAGCTAACTACAGCACTCGAAATACAGTTAAGTGAACTTAATGACGAACTAAACGATATTAAAGAACATGTAGGAATGATTTCAATACATCTTATTGAGATTAAGAACTCTATATAAAGGAGATTAGAAGTGTCTTTTCAATTTACCCAGGATCAAATAACAGCAATTGATAACATATGTAGTTCATTCACAAGTAAGTCAGTAAATAAGTCACCTATCATTAATGTATTAACAGGAGCGGCAGGTACTGGCAAAACTACAGTAATTGGTGAAGTTATCGAAAGATTAAGAGGTATAGATCCTTTAATTAAAATTTCATTATGTGCAACAACTCATAGGGCTGCACATGTATTAGAACAGGTAGTAGGAGAAACTGTATATACGGGACATGGACTATTTAAATTACGCCCTAGCGTAGGAAAATCTGGCCGAGAAGATCTTACAAAAGTAGGCATATGTGAAATACCATTTGAATCTATTGTTATAATAGATGAGGCGTCCATGATTGGTAACAAATTTTTAGAAGCAATTGTAGATATAGTACAGCATAGAAATCTAAAAATGCTGTTTGTTGGAGATCCGTTTCAATTACCACCACCAGTTGATAGGTGTAGCATATTTGATGGATCTTTAACTACATTCCCATTAAAACAAGTACACAGGCAAGCTGGAGGAAACCCAATTCTTAGTAAAGCTACAGAATACCGAAAGTTCTTGGAAAATGAAGCACCAGAACCTATATTAGAAACTTGTTTAAATTCGCAAGGAGAAGGAATTCATATATTACCTCATAAACAATTTGTAACTAAGTTTGTAGAAAAATATATGGACTATACAGCAGGAACAGATGTAGATGTTCCTTTATGTACATATACAAATGATTCAGCAATTAATTACAATAGCATGATACGTAAAGCGGCATATTTTCTAGAAGAAAACCTAGAACCTTTTTATAAAGGAGAACGATTAATTGCTAATAGTGTTGTTATGGAAGGGAACAGAACTATACTGACAAATAACGAAACAGTTCATGTATGCGACTACATACAAGCAGAACAGTGCGAAATTCCTGGATACATAGTTACAGTAAAAGGTGAATTTAATACGTATTCAAAAACAGATATGAAGAAAGTATTCAGTCCTGTATCCAAATCTGCTGCAGATACAATCCTTAAAAAGTATAAAGATATAGCGATTAAGCATAAAACCAAAGACAATTGGGTTAATTTTTATAAACTAAAAAATTCATTAGCAGATCTAAGACCACCGTTTGCTGGTACTACCCATAAAGCTCAAGGAGGCACATTTCCAGCTGTTTTTATAGATAGATTAAATATAAATAAATGTAGGAATCCAGCTACACGAGCACGATTATTTTATGTAGCTCTGACTAGAGCAACTACTAATGTATATATCAATAGTTAGGAGAAGTCATGGGATACGTTAAAAGTATGCTTCCAGACGATTGGGAACCACCGTATTATGGAAGATATTTAGGTGATAATATTAAATACTTGTGTATAGGCAGTGAACAAGTTGAAGCTGAATGGCTACCTAGATGGTATAAAGTACCAGAGGAAGAATGCGTATATCGTAGATATAGTAAGCTATTTGGCGGAGTAAATAAACATGAATATGCTAACTGTAATCTTATTGAGTTAGTACCATTACCTAAAGGAAGTGACTATGAGCAAAAACTTAAAGAACTTAAAACGGAGAAACTACTAAATGGCAATGACATACGGTAGCATTGATAACTCAAAAAATAAAGTAACCTTAACTTTCACAAAAGGAGAATCATTATTTATACAAGAAGCATTAGAGAAGCTACATAGTAATTTAGTCCAACACATCAAAGAATATGGTGATGATGAGGATGGTGGTTACGATGCAGAAATTAGAGTAATAGATAAAATAATACTAAAATTTGCAACCGCATTTCCACTTAAGAGGAGATAGTTAATGGCATTTAAATATACAAATAAGAATAATCTTACATTACCATTAGCAGTATTTTTATTGAACGATACATATGCTTATGATGATAGGCCTAATGCTATTAGTGCTACTAGTTTATTAAAACCTTTGCGTGAACTAGTGCTCTCTATGCAACATAAAGATCTAAATAAAACCGTAGATATTGCCGACATGGGTGCAGCTCGTATGGGATCTGCTATACATTCTGCTTGTGAAGCAGCATGGAAAAATGAAGATACGGTAAGAGAAGCTTTAAGAACATTAGGTGCAGGAGACAGTGCTGTAAGAAACGTAAAAATAAATCCTACAGAAGTAAAACCTGGAGATATGCCAATATACGTAGAACAAAGAGTAGAAAAAGAAATAGATGGATTTATTATTTCTGGTCAATTTGATTTAGTATTAGCAGGAACTGTAAATGATTATAAATCTGCTACGGTTTGGAAGTATATTTATGATAGTGATAGAGATAAATATGTTAAACAAGGCAGTATTTATAAATGGCTTAATCCAGATAAAATTACAGAAGATATTATTAATATTAATTATATTTTTACGGATTGGTCACCATCTAAAGCTAGAGAAACAAAGGACTATCCTCCATTTAGGACAGCCCATAAATCTTATCCATTATGGAGTGTTCAAGAAACAGAAAACTGGATCAGTAGCAAATTACAACGAGTTGAAGCACTACTAGATCAGCCCCAAAATTCCAGCATTTTTCCTGAATGTACTGATGAAGAATTATGGGCAACTGATGAAGTATTTAAATATTATAAAAATCCAGCTAAGACAGATAGATCAACTAAAAACTTCGCAACAATGGACGAAGCATTACAACGAAAATCTCAGGATGGAGATGTAGGTATGATTCGAACAGTTCCAGGAGAAGTCAAAGCATGTCGTTATTGCTCAGTGGTAGAAGTATGTAGCCAAGCAAAAGATATGCAAATGAGTGGGAGGTTACATTTATGATTAGTGGAATTAGAATTTACTCACCAGATGGAGTATTAAAGGAAGAAATTCCAAAGGAAAAAGCCCTAGAGTTATACAATGAAACAAATAAAGAAGATTGGTATTTGTCTCCGACTGAAAGAAAACATTGGGATAACATGATTACCAAAGAATCAAAACCCTATGAAAAAAAGGGTTTACGGCCTTGGATTAAACGAACTCATAAAATTACTAAAAAATACAATATTAAATGTATTGTTTGCCATAAAGAAGTAGTAAAATCTAATAAGTGCGCTAAGTACTGCGGCCACCAATGCTATAGAGTTTCACAAAGAAAGTCCTCATGGGAGAGATATCAACGAAAAAAAGGCGTATCTACGTCCTAGCTTTGATAGTGTTCTATACATAACCATGAAGTTTAGTGCCAACACTTACGCAGACGTAGGTGCGTCTTAATTTTAGAGGTGAGGCTATGATCGAAATTATGAGATTTAAAAGATTAGTTTCAGATATAACTATTAAGAATTTATCACAAAAAGAGTATGTAAAAGAAGTAGACAAGTTATTTAACGAAGTATTTGAGTGTCCTGATAAGTTAGAACCCAAGCCGAATCACTTACCTGAAAAAGCTCGTAGAATAATACAACAAAAATATGGCCTAGGTCGATCAGAGAGTTAGTTAATCTGCCCTTGTAGCTCAAATGGCAGAGCAACTGAGTCGTAGAATCGGTGCGTGGAGGTTCGATCCCTCCCAAGGGCATACTTTATAGGAGAATTGCTATGGATAAAGACGAGATTGATAATGAAATCAAAGAAATAACAAAAGGTGTTATTCCTGAAAGAAAGAAACATAGAGCAGAATATCAAATGACGTTGGGTAGTTTAATAAAAGCGTTAAGGAAAGAAAGAACTGGTTTACCAGTTATTATTTCTTCCGTCTACCATGGGTATGAGGATAGATACCCAGCTAATCCTCATAGCTATCATGGATATTCAGAAGATTTGGCATTTGAACCTTTAAGTACTCCGATAACTGTTGCAGAATTTCTTACAATGTGTGAATCAATTATTAAAAATAGTTCCTTTCAGATAGGAAATGCTTTTACAATTAATTCCCCTGTCTGGATTTCGAAACAAGATACAGCTAGTAAAAATGCTATTGCCGATGTTGTATCTAATGTCAATCAAGTAACTTTAGTTACTAAAGAAATAAAGGAAGAGGAGGTGAGTAATGGCAGGTAAACAGAAAGAATATTCATATGAAATACAACTAAATTGGATGGGTGAATTTTTTACTTGCGATGGTCTTTTGGCGACATCAAAAGAAGATTTAATCAAACAAGTTAAAGAAAATTTTTATGAAGAATATGGAATTGAATTAGCTGATGCAGATATAGCTAATATTAAATCATATAAGAGGAGGTGAGTGATGAAATTTGTTTACAACGATGGAGGACGAAAACAATCTGGCTACAAAGGAACGGCTGGCGATTGTGTTACCAGGGCAATCGCAATCGCAAGTGAGTTACCATACCAAGAGGTCTATGAAGCTATGGCACATGGTAATTCTACTCAACGCAAATCTAAGCATGATACAAAGAAGCGTACCCGAACCGCTAGAAATGGCATAAGTACGAGCCGAAAATGGTTCAAGGACTATATGGCTTCAATAGGTTTTAAGTGGACTCCAACAATGCAGATTGGGTCTGGTTGCAAAGTACACCTCAAACCTGATGAGTTGCCAAAAGGCAGACTCATTGTTGCTGTCTCCAAACATTACACAACAATGATTAATGGAGTTATTAATGATCTTTGTGATCCATCGAGAAACGGAACAAGGTGCGTCTATGGTTATTGGAAGAAAGGAGGTAGGTGATGCCACTAAGTAATCAACAACAATTAGAATATGTAAAAAGCTACTTACAAAATTTACAAGAAAGAGATGTAGAAGCTGCTGAAGAAGAAGATGTACAACTCTCAGTAGCTATTCATTTTTTAGAAGAAGTAACAGAAACAGTAGCAAATATTGATTTCAAGGAGACTAAAGATGAAAGATAATGAAATGACAGACGACCAGATAATAAAAAATAGAGAAGAAAAATATGGGCCACCTTTAGATTGTTTTAATACTTGGGCAAAAATATGTACAGCCTTAGATAATTACGCAAAAGAATCTCCTTGGGAAAATAAAGCTCACCTATATGCATTAAAGATGGCAGCGTTAAAAATGGTTAGATCTGTTTGGAATCCGTCTACACTCGATAATTATCCAGATGGTAGAAATTATTTCTCTATCGCTCAGATGTGCAGTAGAGATGCAATTGCTAAGGGGAAAGGAAAACATGAATGAAAAAATATCATCCGTTTTCCGAAAAAATAGTCAATATCTTAGCTCGAAAAGTTAATAATGATAACCGTCATTTCTTTAGAGTATTAACAGCTTATTATTTATCCAAAGTAGCATCAATGATGAGATGTAATATTTTAACAAATGACCGAGACGTCATTCCAGTTAACACTTATGTATTAAACTTAATGGTATCAGGAACAGGTAAAGGGCATTCAACTAATATTCTAGAACGTGAATTCGTAGCACATTTTAAAAAAGAATTCCTAAATACTATTTTTCCTAGAAAAGCCGAAGAAAATATGCAGACATTAGCTCAAGAAAGAGCGGAATGGCGAATTAATACTGGACAAAGTTTAGTTCCACTAGAAGAAGAATACAATACGCAATTAGCTAAATTTCAAGCCCACTTTGAAAGATTAGGAGAATTGGCATTTAGCTTTGATAGCGGAACTTCTCCAGCTGTTAAACAAATGCGAGAAAAATTATTACTTGCTTCAGCAGGATCCATGAATCTAGAACTAGACGAAGTTGGATCAAACTTGTCTGCAAATGTAGATGTATTAAATGTATTTTTAGAGTTATACGATGTAGGACTAGTTAAACAAAAACTCACAAAAAATACGAGTGAGAATATTAGATCAGAGGAATTACCTGGTAATACACCTACTAATCTAATGATGTTTGGTACACCTACTAAATTATTAGATGGTGGACGAATAGAAGAAGAATTTAAACAATTCTTAGAAACAGGATACGGTCGTAGATTACTGTACGGATACACTATAGATAATCATAGGACTAAGTACGCATCTGCACAAGAACGGTATAAAATGATGGTAGACGAAAATTTAGCGAAAGAAATGCTAGATATACAAAGAACCTTTACAGATTTTGCAAAAAGGCCTTTTAATCCTATTTTACGCATGTCTGAAGAAAATTCGATCTATCTAATTGAATATCAAATGAAATGCGAAGAACTCGCAGACGATATGAAAGATCATATGGCCATCCATAAGGCTGAAATGATACATCGGTATTACAAAGCTAACAAACTAGCTGGAGCATATGCGTTTACCGACAATAGTACGGAAATTACTCAAGATCACTTAGATTATGCTATTAGCCTAGTTGAAGACTCTGGAGAAGCCTTTCATACATTAATGCGAAAACAAGGCTCATATGAGCGTTTAGCTCATTATTTAGCTGATTGTGATAATGAGGTAACTCAGCATGAATTAATGGAAGAATTGCCATTTTATAAAGGCACAGAGCTACAGAGGAAAGACCTAATGACATTGGCTACATCCTTTGGATATAGGAATAATATCATAATCAAAAAGCGAACATTAGACGAAATTGAGTTCTTTATTGGCGAAACTCTAGCCGAGACAGATCTTAATAAATTGACAGTAAGTATTAGTAAAGAATTAGCTTATAACTACAAAACAGACTATCCGCCATTTGACTTATTACATAAATTGACTACAGCAGATGGCTATCATTATGCTGCTCATGGATTTGTAAATGGACATAGAACTACTGAAAATGTCATAGCAGGATTTGATTTACTTATTCTGGATTGTGATGGGGATGTTTCTATGTCTACGGTTAAGGTGTTGTTGGAAGATTATACATTTCTAATGTCAACAACTAAGAGACATACATCTGAAATAAATAGATTTAGACTTATTTTACCCTTGTCTCACAGGCTTAAATTGTCTCCAGGGGACTACTCTAAATTTATGATAAATGTGTTTGAATGGTTACCTTTTCCAGTTGATGAAGGAGCCAAAGACATAGCTAGAAAATGGGCTTCTTTTCCTGGAGTTTATGAATATAACCAAGGAAGCGTTCTTGACGCCACAATGTTTATCCCAGAAACTAAAAGAGCCGATGAAACAAGGGCTCAAATTACAACAGATGGGGTTAATAATATTGAGAGATGGTTTTACAATCATACCTCAACAGGCAATAGAGCTAATCACTTGTATAGATACGGAATGGTACTCATTGATGCAAAATTACCATTAGGAGATATCGTAGAAAAGTTAGAAGCATTTAATAGTAGATTAGATAATCCTTTACCAGAAGAACAATTTAGGAATAGTACAATTAAATCCATTTCTAAAGAATTCACAAAAAGGAGGGCAATTTAAACTTTACCGAAGGGGCACAAAAATGAGAAAAAAATATAAGAATAAGAAGGAACCTAAAGTAGAAGTAATAACTAGAATGCCTAGTATATTACATGCACCACAAACACAGGCATTAATAAGTCATATTCAGAATCTTAAACCTATTTCAGCCGAAGATGCAAAGCGATTCCCACATAGAGTATGGGATAGAGCAGTAATAGATACATTAGCAGGTGGGGACACACGAGGTAGTAAACCCGGTAATAAGAAAAAATATTTAGAAGAAGCTAGAAAATATTGTTTTGCACAACACAGTATACTGCTTACTGCTGTTAAGAATGTGGGCTTACGAAGACTAACTAGTGCAGAAATGATAGTTAAGGGCGAAAGAAATAGAGATAAAAGTAATACTAATGAGCGAAAAGATGCTCATATGATTAAGAATTGCGTAAGCTCTACAGAATTATCTCCAACTGATAAAAAGAAACGTGACGCTTTATTGTTAAATCTAAAAGGACGGGAAATTATGAGCCGACCGTCTACATTTCAAGCACAATTACAACATATACAACAGAATAATAAAAGCTTACCACTAGGAGGCAAAGATGGTATAGCAGCATTAGAAGTACTTAAACGAGTCTTACTTGAAGAGAAGGAGAAAAAATGATTAATAACCATTTATTACTAGTATCAGGCAAATCTGCTTCAGGCAAAAGTGCTAGCTTGATAGACTTAGATAAACCTGAAGGAGTTATGTATTTAAATTGTGAAAATGGAAAAAAGTTACCATTTAAAAGCAAATTTAAAGAATACATTGTTACTGATCCCGCTCAAGTATATGAAGCTTTTAAAGAAGCGGAAAAAAATGAAAAGTTAAAAAACATACATACGATAGTAATTGATAGTCTTACGTATCTTATGGATATGTATGAAAGTACTAAAATAGTACCATCTACAAATAGGCAACAGTCATGGGGAGATTACTATCAGTATATGAGAATATTAATGTCTCAAATAGTAGCTAAGTCTACTAAAAATGTAGTATTTCTAGCACACAGTTCAGATGTGTTAAACGAAGCCGAACACGTTACCGAAACCAAAGTTATGGTTAAAGGGGCTTTAAAAAATATCGGTATAGAAAGTTTCTTTACTACGGTTATATCCACAAAGAAACTATCTTTAGAAAAGTTAGATGATAAGAATGCTAACTCTCCATTATATAAAGTTACTGATGAAGAGAAAGACTTAGGATTTAAATATGTATTTCAAACTAGAATAACTAAAGACTCAATACATGAACGGATCCGATCTCCTAGAGATATGTGGACTACAAAAGAAACATATATAGATAATAATTTACAAAATGTAATTAATAAACTTCATGAACATTACAAATAAGGAGAACTATGAGCCATCCAGGAAATGACACAATTATAGACAATAAACGAGATACCATTACTATAGATGCGTCAAGAATCAAATTAATAGATGATATGGTTTATGTAGCTACTAAAATGGGAATTGGAGTAGTACAAGAAATTGCCGCAGAAACTCTAAATAGAAAACCAGGTATGTCTGTTAAAGAGTTTACAAAAGTACTAGACGAATACCTAGAAAAACAAGAAGAATTAAAGAATCGCCACTAGCCATGGTGTTTTAAGAAGGGAGCATAAGCTCAATCAATCACTTTAAACTAAGGACATAAATTATGAGTGAATGGGAACTACCAAAAAATGTGGAAACGCAATCCATAGAACGTGTAGGTGGAGGCGGATTTGCATGGGAATCTGGTGTATATGATGCAACTGTTAAAATGGTTTATCTTAATCAGTCTGCATCTGAAGCCGTAAGTTTTAATATTATTCTGGAAAATTCAGAAGGTAAGGAGCTAAGAGAAGCCTTCTGGATTAAATCAGGAAAAGCTAAAGGGAACAAAACCTACTACACAAAAGATGGTAAAGATTATCCACTTCCAGGATACTCAATTGCTAATTCTATGTGCGTAGCAGTTTCAGGAGATCCATTAGCAAAATGCATGGATTCTGCTGAGAAAAAGACTGTTAAAGTTTGGGACTCGGAGAAAAAACAGGAGGCACCTGCCGAACGACCAGTACTAATGGGGCTAGTTAATAAGCCAGTTAAAGTAGCTGTTCATCAAGTTATAGAAAATAGGCAAGTGAAGAATGAGTCTACTGGAAAATATGAACCAAGTGGACAGACCCGGACTGTAAATGAATGCAAGTTCTTTGGTAACAAAGATGGCAAAACTGCTGAAGAAATTATTAATAAGACTGAAGCAGTTAAGTTTGATAAATGGGCTGAAAAGAATACAGGCTCAGTTATTAATAAAGCAACTAATACGCCTAAAGGTAGTAATTCTGCTGCAAGTATTATGGGTAGTACACCCACAGACCCAGCAGATTCACTATTTGCTAACTGATGTTAGTTGTAGGGATAGACCCAGGTACTAATGGAGCAATCGCTGTACTGGATTCTGCGAATCCAGACAGCGTTGCTCTACTTAATTTAAAGAATAATGAAGTTTGGTACATATGGCACTGGCTAAATGACCTAAAATTAGTAGAAAAGAAATGTAGAGTATGGGTAGAAGACGTACATTCTATGTATGGTATGTCAGCTAAATCTAATTTTGGATTTGGTAGAAATTTTGGAACCGTACTTACGATTGGAGAGTTACTTACAGGAACTTTTCCGAGAACAGTTACACCTAAAATATGGCAAAAATACATAGGAGTAACTGTCAAAGGTAAAGCTATCAAAAAAGACGTAGCTAAGATAGCTAAAGGCTTATACCCTAACGCTGAACTATATGGTAAGAGAGGTGGTCTATTAGATGGCAGAGCCGATGCATTAATGATTGCCTATTATGGATTAAGACATAGACGATTATGAAAGAAAAATCATTTACTATAAAAAATCATATAGGAATATTTGATAATTATTTTTCAGATCAGCTTTGTGATAATTATATCCAGTATTTCGATAAGCTAAAAATGATTGATCGAAACACACTTGAATTTGTACAAGATCAACATCAAAGTCTCGTAACGAGTTTATATGGAAATGATTTGGATATTAGCTCACTAGGAATTGTTGATTTTCATAAAGTATTTTGGAATGACTGTTATCCACAATATGTTGAGGCATATCCGATTATTAAACAATTTCAAAAACATGCAATTTTTGATTTAAAGATTCAAAAAACTGAAAAAGGCCAAGGCTATCATGCATGGCATACTGAAATGATGTCAGCAGCAACTCGTGATAGGTTCGTAGTCTTTTCATTATTTTTAAATGATGTAGAAGAAGGAGGAGAAACGGAATTTTTACACCAAAGTGTAAGAATCAAAGCTATAAAAAACAGATTTATTTTATTTCCAGCAACATACACACATGTACATCGAGGCAACCCACCGTTATCAGGAACAAAGTATATTATAACAGGATGGGTTGAATTCGGATCTCATGATTAAGGAGGAAGAATGAAAATAGAAATAGATATAGATATTGAATCTATAGTAAGAGAAGCACTAAAGAAAAAACAATCAGCTGGTTTAAATTCACTAATTGAAGAAGGAGTTTCTATACCCGTAGAAGCTCCTACTAATAGTAGATCTAAATGGGAGTATGGCCGTAGAAATGGAAGACGTAGATCTCCCGAAGAAATGGCATTACATGAAGAAGAAAGGAGACTTGGACGTAGACTAACTCCAGAAGAAAAGGGGGCAGTTAAAGGAAAAGTTTCTATTGAGGACTCTATTGAAACAAAAGTAAAAGAAGATACTATCAGGAAAGATCGGATTCAAAAATTAGCAGAAGAGGGTTTAGCTGCAGCATCTAAAGAACTAGAAGCAGAGCGACTAGACAAAGCACCCGAAAGCGGTGAAAAAGTCATAGACACAGAAATTCCAAAAACGGAAGATCTAACTAAGTTAGATTCCCTGTTCTCATGACGCACTTAAAAAGTATTTTATATACGATAGTAGCTGTTATAGTTTTACTTGCTAGTCTCCTATTATTACCAGTAGCTATAGTAGTAATAGGAGGAATAGTACTGTACTTTGTTATTAGAGTATTATTGTGGGAACCGCCAGAAGAAGATTCTAGATTCTAATTTACCCACTTAGCTACATCCATAATAGTTTCATACCCAGTTACATTATCAGCTTCGTCAACTAAATTAAAAGTCTGAAATACATTAGGTGAAAATTGACCACCTAGCCAAGAGCTATTTATATTAGCTAAAGTAGGTACTCCTGTAATCTCCTGGATTACAGCAGAAACACCTACAGCTGTAGGACTAGTTTTTAGTAATTGTCTAGATGCTCTAGTATTACGTAAGTAGTACGAAAGGAATGCAGTAGCTCCGATAACGTCAAGAGCTTCCAGTACAGGAATCAACGCTTCATCAAACAATACAAAAGCGGTAAGTGCATCATGCATTGCCGTGCTAAAATCTTGTCCTTTAACATGCATAGCATGTTCCATCATTACATACCTGCCCATAAAGTCAGTCATCTGAACTAATTGTCTAGCTGCTTGTAAAGGAGCACTACCCTTAGTCATGAATGCCCATGATGCGATAGTTTGTAAGCTTTGTGGAATTCTATCACCAACCTTTTTAAATTTTCCTTTAAAAATAGTACGTTTCATACGATTCCAATAACCATCAATCTGTGCTTCATTTACATCCTCAACAATTAATGAATTTAAACCAGCTTCACTCATTCTATGGAGTTTATTACGTTGAATTCTATCCATTAATCTACGTGCTTTAAAAGCTTCTGGGCTATTAACTCTATCCAAGCCTTTAGTTTCGATAGTGTGCATTAGTTGAGCATGTTGAATATTATGATCTTTATATTTTATATATTCATTAATCCCCTCAATAGTTTTCTTAAAGATAAAAGAAAGAGGAATTTTACGCATCAATAGTTGAAAAACATTAGAACGTAGATTTCCAAATACTACAGCAGGCATGGTTAGTACTATCCGACTTTTACCATAACCTACTGTTTGTCTAAGTGCGTAATGCATTAATCCAGCTATTTGTTTACTTACTTGAGCAAGCCAACTATCTCCTTCAAACACTTTCATTTGAGTAATATCAAGTTGCCTATATCCAAATACTTTATCAATAATATCTTCCCTAACCATAAATGTTCCGTTTACGGCATATTCTTGTATATAAGTTCTAATAGCTTTAGGAAGTTTTCTAAATCTATCAATGTATTTAGAATCTGGATCTAAGAAATCTACAAATTGCTCTGGATGTTTACCATATAGATCCTCTTGTTCATGAATGAGAAGATCAATTGTATCCATATCATTTTTAATTGTGTTAGAACGATCAGCGTATCCTGATTCCATATGTGCTAACACATTTTGAATTTCTAAATCAGGACGTAAAAGTTCTTTTACATCGGAGTGATTCATCATTATACGATAGTCTGTAATCCTATTATTTTGATCTCTAATTGGGGTAAAAGCAAACCTCTCATCAAAACCTAAGTTCTTAGCTAAATTACCACTAAACT
>CEUP01022168.1_pt1 | contig 64790 bp, 57 predicted proteins | sample 531371 | NCBI WGS metagenome assembly CEUP01 (sample SAMEA2622738, study PRJEB7988) | marine metagenome | biome: marine biome (ENVO:00000447); feature: marine epipelagic mixed layer (ENVO:xxxxxxxxx); material: "saline water (ENVO:00002010), including plankton (ENVO:xxxxxxxx)" | depth 150 m
TTTGCTGACCACCCGGAAAGCCAAACTATCATGACACCTAAAGGCAATGTTATTCGCGACACCAAATACTACTTGGATATGTTAGCTGAATTAGTTGATGCTTTAGATGACGCCATTTCACAAAAAGTGAAAATGACGCAATACGTCGATAAACTTATGAAAAAGAAGTTCAAAACGTATGTTCGACTTAAGAGTGATGATAAGAAAGAACAGTAAATTCGTTAGTACTTTCGGAAATATTAATTGGAACGAAAAGAGTTCTGCTGTCTACTTGAGTTGTGGTTATTAGGGCTGTAATAGAGCGTTATCAAAAAACGTCGTTCTTGATAATTCTCAAATTGGCTCAACGAGTCTAGGTCTCGGTATTGGCTTTGAATGCCTATCGTAAAATTTCTTTTGATCCTGAAACTCATTCCTACCGTTCCAACATAAGTTTCCGAATCACTTCTTGATAAGCTATCGAATTCTGTTTTTATGTAAGATACGCTAGCACTCAAAGAAGTTCTTACACCAAGACGAGCAGTTAATGACGTTGAAAAGGAGTGTTGTAGTGAGTCTGGGGTGTCATCGAAATACAACGACTGGAGTCGTCTCCCCTGAAGAGAAACTGTCAATCGATTAAATTGGTAACCGGTATTAACAACCCAGTTCTTTCTCACCCGCTCACTGTCATTAATATCATCTTGGAATGTTGATAAATCTGTAAATTTCTCACCAGGTTGTAATTCATAACTTAAAGAGTCGGGAACAAAACAATCATCAATTGTTAAATAGTTGTCTGGACAAACGAATACGCCCTCACCATTAGAGTCAAAAATTGATGAGTTGGAGGTAACTTCTTCTGAATATGTAGCTGTAGCTCTCAGCTTTCTGCTCGCGTAAATGAATGAAAATGATTCAGTGTCGCCATAAAAGGCTTGGTCTTTACTTCCAGAGAAGCTTGTCCTTGGGCTGAGTTGGACTCTAAAGTCTATTGAGTAAAAGCCACTATTATCATTCTCAGAAAACGTGCTCTGTTCGCTCACGCTATTGTATGCAATCCTTAGTAAATTATTTTGATTTTGATACAGAACTCCAGCATTGTAAGTTCTATAGGTATCGATACTATCTACTCCATTTAAATCCTGTTTTGATTCGTTAAACCCCGCGACTAAAAAAAATCGGTCAGTAATAGCAAAATTAGTATTTGCAAATGAGTTACGCCTCATTGTGTCAAAACCGCTGTTTCGCTGAATTTCTCTGTAATTTGTTCCTAGGCTCCATCGAAAAAATGAGAACCTACTACCACTATCCAAGCTGAGACTCGAACGATAGCTTTTTGTGTCGAAAGCAGTTTCACTTGTACTACTTCTCTCACTTTCAAACAATGATGCCGATAAATTTGATGATAACGTTACCCAGGAATTGCCAAGATTAGTGATTCGGAGGCCCCCTGTATTATTTCTTGTTTTCGTTAAGTCGTCTGGGTTTGTGACTAAGTCATTAATTAATAAATTGCTAGAGTTTATGGAGTTGTATTGCTGAGAACCGTTGGTGTATAAAAAAATACTCTGGTCGTACAGTTCGTATTGAACGTTGTAACTACTCGTCAAATAACTTTCAAATGAGTCATCGGAGGTATCTCTATAGATATTCCTATTATTTACCGTCACCGAAGCGGAAACGTTACTACTTTGATAGGTTACTAATGCTCTTGGAGTTATTTCACCTGCAAAAAAGTTATCACGGCTATCAGTTACCCTTTCTACGTAATTTAATGTAGCTGAAACTGAAGGAGTGAATTCAAATTCGGCAGCATTTGTATTCATTGAAGCTACCGAAGTTATTACGCTAAGCTGAACTAAAGAAATGCCAAATCCTTTTCTTTCCATTTTGTTAGCTTCCATTGCTTCCATAGTAGTAGCCGTAATAGCCAGGTCCATTGTCTTGTCTCAGTGATTTATTAACGACAAATCCAATTGCCATTTCAGGATTCAAGTGAGATACAGAATTCTTTATATCATGAATCTTACTGCGGCCTTCCTCACAAACAACAATAGCCTGACCTGCCAAGTTTGCAAGGACTGAAGTTTCGTTAATTCCTAACAGTGGCGGTGTATCTATAATAACGATACGATCTTTGTAACGTGTTGAAAATTCGTCAACTGTAGCCCGCATAACTTCGCTTGCAAGAAGTTCATTAGATAAATGGTGAGATTTACCAGCAGCGATAAGCTTAAGCTTAGGTATGTTTGTAGAGAGCATTACATCCGAAATGTTTTGCTTCTCCCCTAGAAGATATTCAATCAGTCCCTCTCTGTTTCGAGAGCCGAGCGTTTTCATAACGTTGGGCCTCAATACGTCAGCATCAACAAGTAAAACTGTTTTATCTTGTTCTGATGCAATACTGAGAGCCAAGTTTACGGCAGTAAAAGTTTTTCCTTCACCTGGCTTAGAGCTTGTCACCATTACAACGTTGCTGCGGTCAAGTGTTTTTGATAAAGGCCCAAATGCATTTGAAAGAATTTTGCGTTTTATTGCTCGATATTCTTCATTTATTAATCTTCGCTCAGCGCTATTATCCACCATTCCTTTTGCACTTAGTGAATCTAGGTCTAGTCGAATTTCATCATTTGCACTGACAGAATTTACATCAGAGTAGTCATTTGTACTTTCCGGTTTTTCATCTGAAATCTTAGCCTGAGCAGAAACACCAACCGACTGAGTCTCTTGACCAAAGGCTTCACTTTCAGGTTCCTCTGATTGATTCTCAATAGCCTTTGTTTTTTTGTTTTTCGCCAATGCTTTTTCAATAGTACTCATCACATAAAACGCTCATATAAGTTTATATTCATCATTGACAATAGAACTAGGGCACCATATGTCGCAAGCAATATTGAAGATAAAGCAAGAAATATCAACAAATGTTTTCTTTGTTTTTTGCGAACACTTGCAATTTCCAGGTCGGCTACAGTTCCATAGATTGGAAGTGATACCAGCGCAGACAACTGCTCGGCCCTCGTCAAGACCGGAGAAAATTGTGAAACAATAAATGCGAGACCTAAACCGCCAGCGAAGCCAATAACCAAAGTTACGGTGTAAAGCAATACCCTGTTTGGGCCTGAAGGTTGCCTAGGTAAAATTGGCGGAGATATAACACGGAACTTTAGATCATCGTCTGAAATGTCAGCTTTTTTCCCTAATTCGGCAGAATCTTGTCTTTGCAATAATTGTTCGTACTTACTTTTAATAATACCGTAATCTCTGTTTAGTGCCTTCTGCTCTAGTTCTAGTTGTGGTACGAAATCAATTTTCGCTTGCAGTTCAGCTATTTGGGATTCGAAATCACTTTCTCGTACTTGCAACAATGCTAGCTGACTTTCTAATTGCCCAATATCTATTGACAATGGGTTATCGGCGCTCATCGAAGAAGCATTTTCGATACTAGCAATATAGCTTTCTACTTCTTTTTCTCTCAGAGCTATTAATCTGTCGAGCAAATTATTAGTTTCGATAACATCAGGGTGTTCGTCAGTAAAGCGAAGCTTCAATTCATCTAGCTTATTTTCCAGAGCTTCAATCCTCGAGTCGAAACGAGTTGGAATCAGTGCACCTTCGTTAGAACCTGCGCTTTGCATCAGCTTTACATTTTTTCTTAAGGAAGTGATTTGTTCCTTGATTTCAACCATTGTGCGTCTAGTGGTTGCTAGATTACTTTCGGCAGTTTTAAGCCTGGAGTAATAAGAGCCTGTCTCAGGTAATATGTCAGAATACTTTCGCTTAAAGTCTGCAACACGCATTTCTGCTTCAGTTAACCTTTGCTCATACTCATCAATTTGCTGCTGTAAAAATTGATACGCTGAGTCTGATTGAACACGATTTTTACCTAGACTTCCTTCTATGAGGAGGTTTAATGTCTCTTGGACAACATTTCTTGCAATATTAGGATCTTGGTTATTATATGAAATATTATATATATTACTTCTACCACCAGAACTGATCCTGATGTCGCCTTCAAGCTCTCTAATCAACTGGTCGAAAGCACCAGGACCGATTGCTTTCAAGTCAAGGTCCGTCTCGCGCGCGATTCTTTCTAGGTTTTCCCTGCTTTTTAGCGTCTTGGCTATTAGGCTAACTTCTTGCGCTTCATTTGGGTTGATTACTAAGCCCCGTAGTAATGGAGCTAACATTGATCGAGTATCAACATGTACTCTTGCAGAGCTTGAGTATGTGTCTGGTAGCGAAAGTACATACAAGAAGCCGAGGGGGCAAATTAGCCAACTAACGAAGAGTATATACCTTTTCTTGATCCATATGCCTTTAAGGTAATCAAGTACCTGGGCGTATAACTGCTGTAAGTCGAACATCTACTTCCCTTTGTTCTAGAACCAAGCTTCAGGTACTATCAATATATCTCCAGGGAGCATATCCACGTTTTTACTAATATCTCCATCTCGTATTAAATCATCAATAAACACTCTGTACACTTTTTGCTCCCCGTTCTCTATCCGTATCAATTGGGTGTTGTTTCCATCCGCAAACTCAGTGATTCCGCCAACAGAAATCATTAAGTCTAAAAGTGTCATGTTCTCTTTGTAGTTGACCGCTCTAGGGTTAGTGGCTTCACCAATAACCCTTACTTGTTCGCTAAACGGCCCAACGTAACCTCCAATCGTAACCGATACTCGAGGATTATTGATATAAACACTAAGTTGCGCCTCTAACTCCCTTGCAAGTTGAGTTGGAGTTCTACCAGTGACCTCTATATCTTCGATTAATTTAGTAGTAATCATTCCGTCAGGCCTAACACTAAACGAACCCGACAATTCAGGGTTTCGCCATACAAAAATATTTACAGAATCGCCTGGACCTATAAGGTACTTGTAATCATTAATATCTGTTGTGTAGGATGGGTGTAACGTTGCATTGGGAAGCACGTTATTGGATGAGCAACTCCACAGACAAAGTAATATGGAAATTACGCAAGTTAATCTAAAGCTTAACATCTGTACCTTCATTTCGAGCGATCCTTGTTAAATCCTTTTTGAAAGCGAAAGTTTACTCATAGGTTATGAACTCATTGTTAACTGAATTAAGAGATTAGGCAAGCCTTTAAGGCTCTTAGTTTGGGAATATTCTTTTGAAAAATATTCAAATGTAGATTCCGGTTCTATTCAAAGTTTATGTATATTGATTTAAGATGCTAATCATAAAGCTGCGTATGCGTTAGTAACGCCAGGGAACGAACTTAATGGCAACAAACAATAAAAAGCAAAATAAACGCTCGAATTTGCTTGTAATCTGTGATTTTACACTAGTGAGTTACATTACATACCTCATGTATGTGATGCTTGATAATTACTATTTCGACGGTTCAGTGAATACGCTAAAGGTTTTAACCACTACCTTTTTGTTTACTTTTTTAATCGTAATATCGTCTCTCTCTGTAGGTCTTTACGAAAGTAAATTAAGAGAGACCTTCAGAGGGATAATTAGACGAATTTTTGTTAGTGTTGGCATCGCTTACTTTTGCATTGAAATAGTCAGTGCAACTATTGGAACGTCTTTGAAAATTCATCCGTATTTTCTCCCTGCTTCTGCGGCAGTCTCTATCATTACCCTTGTGGTTTTTCGTTACTTTACTACACGCTTAGGTTTGCTTGGACTGGGTAAGACCCGCACGTTAATAATTGGGGCGGGGGAACGTGCGTCAATTATAGAAAAGCGGATGAGAAGGGACGTTGATAGAATTGGTTTTGATTTGGTCGGTTTTATTCCCGTACCGGGTGATAATCGAGAAGATGGTATAAAGTCAGAAAAGATTGTACATATTCGACTAGAGCAAAATCTCCGTCAATTTATCTATGATAATGATATAGAGGAGGTTGTTATTGCATGTGATCAGCGCAGGGGGACTTTGCCTCTAGAAGAGTTATTTGAATGCAAATTAAGAGGTATCGAAGTAACAGAGTTGCTGGATTTCATGGAAAGAGAAACAGGTCAAATTGTAGTTAATCTTATGTATCCTTCGTGGGTAATCTATTCTAACGGCTTCTCAACCCAAAACTATCTAAGAGACTCCCTAGATTACGGGATCAATGCTTTTCTTGCGCTTATTGTATTTCTACTAACGTGGCCATTTATGTTGCTGACTGCTGTTTGTATTTACCTTGATGACGGCTTTAAAACGGGCACATCAGTATTGTATAAACAAGAACGAGTTGGGCTTAATGGCAAGTTATTTCGAATTATGAAGTTCAGAAGTATGCGTCCTGATGCTGAAAAAGATGGAGCAAAGTGGGCTTCGAAGGATGATGACAGAGTGACACGCATTGGCCACTTTATTAGAAAATATCGAATAGATGAATTGCCACAACTGTTTAATGTTTTTAGAGGTGAAATGGCCTTTATTGGACCAAGGCCAGAGCGTCCAGAATTTGTAGAGCAACTTGTTCGTGAGATCCCATATTACAATCAAAGACACAACGTCAAGCCGGGGTTGGCTGGTTGGGCTCAACTTAATTACCCCTACGGGGCATCCGTAACCGATTCGATGGAAAAGCTTAAATTTGATTTGTACTACGTTAAGCACCAAAGTCTTTTACTCGACTTGTTAATTTTAATTAGAACGACTGAAGTAGTTTTGTTTGGACGTGGAAGATAGTTTTTACTTACGGGAATAACCTTTGAAAAATGCAATGACAGTAGATGTTGAAGACTATTTTCAAGTTTCGGCATTCGAGAAATCAATTTCGCCCAATGATTGGACGAAACTTCCACTGAGGGTGGGGGATAATACAAATAGGTTGATAGACCTATTTGCCGAGCATAATGTCAAAGCAACTTTTTTCTGTTTGGGATGGGTTGCTGAAAAGTGTCCTAGTGTTATAAAGAGACTTGTTTCTGAAGGACATGAGTTAGCTAGCCATGGATATGACCATACCCGGCTTGGCTTTTTAGATAAGAAGGGCTTTGCTCAAGACGTTAGCCGAAGTAAAAAGGTTCTTGAAGATACAGGTGGTGTGAAAGTTGTGGGTTACCGTGCACCAAGTTTTTCTATCAACGAGCATACCCAGTGGGTTTATGAATTACTTTCTGAATTAGGGTTTACATACTCTTCAAGTACATATCCGATAGAACACGACTTATATGGAGTTCCCGATTGGCCTCGCTTCATACATACTCGACCAGAGGGAATTATAGAGATCCCAATCCCTACTTTGCGCAACAACAATACTAATAAAGGTATCGGAGGTGGTGGATATTTTAGGCTTTTTCCTTATTGGTTATCGAAACGAAGGATTGATGGTTTTCTAGAATCTGAAAACCAACCGTACAACTTTTACTTCCACCCTTGGGAGATTGATTCCAAACAACCTCGCATAAAGAAATTACCCATTAAATCCCGTTTTCGGCATTATGTGAATCTTAGTAAAATGGAAGGAAAACTTCGTTCTTTATTGACAGATTTTGAATGGGGCACGATGACAGATGTTTATGGACTGAAGGAACAGGCGCAATGTCGGAAAGAGTTTGTAAGCTAGCGACAGAGAAACATGACTTTGAGTTGTGGGATACTTATGTCGATAACCATAGTGAGGGAAGTTTCTTTCATCTCAGTGGCTGGCGAGATGTAATTTGTGAGGTCTATAAACATACGCCTTATTATTTAATTTTGGAAAGTAATAAAACTATCTGCGGTGTGCTACCGTTGTTTGAACAAAAAAGTAGGTTGTTTGGTCATGTCCTAATTTCCACTCCGTTTTGTGTGTATGGCGGAGCTATAGCCGATGATGACGGCGGATTGTTACAATTGGAAAATGCAGCCGCAGAGCTAGGAAAGAAACTCAATGTTGATTACGTTGAGTTTAGGTATACGAAGCCACGCAGTAATAATTCGAATCTTATTCTTAATTGTAATCATTCCACTTATCTCATGCCTATCCCTGATGATGAGCAAGCGATACTACAATCAATAAAGAAGAAGCAACGAGCTAATGTGAGACAGTCACTGAAGAATGAACTAACAGCAAAGGAAACATCAGATATAAGTGAAGTTCATCGTATTTACTCTGAGAGTGTAAGGAATCTGGGAACACCTGTGTTTCCAAAGCGATATTTTTCAAAACTCAAAGAGGTATTCAGTGACCGGGTAGAACTTTTGAGTATAAAAAATGGCGAACAGCCGGTATCTGCAGTTTTGTCTTTCTACTATAAAAATAAAGTCTTACCATACTACGGAGGAGGCACTCCAGAAGCTAGATATTGCCGTGGTAACGACTTTATGTATTACAGCCTAATGTGCCGGGCCAGGGAAAAACGTGATTGTGAAGTATTTGACTTTGGGCGAAGTAAAAACAATTCTGGCTCGGGAAGCTACAAGAAAACCTGGGGTATAGAGCCACAGCCTCTTTATTATTATTGTCAATTAGTTAGAGCTACTAATTTGCCAAACTTAAGCCCAGATAATCCTAAGTATAGATATTTCATCAAAATGTGGAAAAAGCTTCCTTTGTTTGTTACTGAGCGCTTGGGCCCTTACCTGAGCCGCTTTTTAGGTTAGAGCACAGTCTGCTAATTTTTTCAGGATTATAAGTCAATGAGGCAAAATTCAGTAAATTTCTATTTGACTCTTGGGGGATTGGCGTTTTTAGTTTGGGCATTCGTTTATTTCCAAACACTACAACACATGGTTATGGTGTGGTCTCAGTCCGAAACCTATAAACATTGTTTCTTTATCATCCCTATAACAATTTATCTTCTATATGAAAAGAGGGCACTTCTCAAAAGCTTAGATTATCGGCCTACTTGGTTGTTAATTGCACCGTTGCTGTTCATTCAAGCGTTATTTGTTTTAGCACAGCAATTAAATGTACAACTTGTTGCTCATTTTTGTGCTGTTACTTCTCTTATAATAATTATCTGGACGCTGGTCGGAAATCATGTTTTCAAAGCTGTAGCGTTTCCTATTTTCTACCTTTATTTCGCCGTTCCTTTTGGCGAAGAGTTTGTTCCACATCTGCAAGTAATTACCGCAGATATAAGCTGCCAACTTCTAATCGCGGTAGGCATTCCGGTCTATCGGGAGGGATTGTATCTGTATTTACCAAACGGGACCTTCCATGTTGCAGAAGCTTGCGCTGGAATACGATTTTTAATAGGCACTTTTGCACTGGGCGTGCTCCTAGCGTATCTAAACTATCAGCGCGTATGGAAGCGGGTATTATTTTCATTGGTTTGCGCTTTTGTACCAGTAATCGCGAACGGAATTAGAGCATTTGGCATTATGGTTATAGGGCATGTTACTGACATGCAGCATGCGGTAGGAGCTGATCACTTGGTATATGGGTGGTTTTTCTTTTTATTTGTCCTAGTTATTTTGTTCTTTTTAGGAAATGTTGCTAACGATGCTCAAGCTAATTACTCAAGTAACGGAGAAGTTGGAAAAATAGAAGCTCGTTATCCTGTAGTTCTTACGTCCGTGTTAGTGCTTCTTTTGCCATTAGCGTCGAGCTTCAGCGCGAGTAAACACAGTTTATCAAAAGATATTAACGTCAGTCAGTTACTAGATTCCTATTATCAAGTTGGAGAGCAAGCTTCATTTAACTGGATGGAAGTTGGCGATGATACTATTCAACCGTCATGGACCGGTATTTTGAATGAAATCCCATTGAGATTAACCTATCGAGATGATAGCGACGAGCAGGAATTAGTCAGCTCTTTACATCGACCATTTAACGATGACGAATTCAGCCTTCTCAAAGCTAAAGAACTAATTCGAAGAAACAACGATTCTTTCGAAATAATTAAGATTCAAAACGTACATGGACATAGCAAGAGCCTATTGATTTGGTATCAATTGGAAAACCGTTCCGTAGCACCTGCTTTAACCGCAAAGTGGCAGCAGTTTCTCAATCGTATGTCTAGCAAAAGAGCCGATGGTTACTACGTCGTTGCAGAGATACCCGAAAACCTTTCAGTTGATATAGTATTAAAGCGGTTAGGCACTCTACCTCTACCTCCGACTGAAACAAAGGCTGCGCGATGACTAAGACTATTTTTCACGTAGTGTATGGACTTCACGTTGGTGGTCTTGAAAGAGTACTAATCAACACCGTCTCTCGTATGCCCAATAATTATGCACATACAGTAGTCTGTCTAACATCTTATTCTGACTCTTTTGCTTCACTCCTTCCTAGTAACGCAAACGTAATAGCGTTGGGAAAAAAAGATGGTCAAGACTTTGGACTTTTTTTTAAATGGTGGAAACTTTTGCGAGCTTACAAGCCGGACGTGGTTCACAGCTATAACCTCGCGACGCTTGAACTTCAAGTATTATCAGCCTTATCAGGCGTAAAAGTTCGGGTTCATGCAGAGCATGGACGAGACGTATATGATCCTTTTGGCGATAATAAAAAATATCAGTTGCTAAGACGGTTAGTTTCACCGTTCATTCACACTTGGGTTTCAGTTTCAACAGAGTTACATATGTGGCTAATGAATACTGTTGGTCTTCCTAATAGTAAAACAAAGTTAATTAGAAATGGTATCGATACTAAACTCTTCACACCTCAACACAAGCCGAGTGACGAGTTTGTCGTTGGTAATGTGGGTCGCTTGAACCCAATCAAAAATCAGACCCTCTTAATAGATGCGTTCTGCTTAGCGGCTTATCGTAACGCTGAGTTTGCGCAGAAAGCGAGACTGAGTATTGTAGGCGAGGGAGAAAGCGAATCGATTTTACATGACCACATTACTTCAAAGAATATGGCTAAAAAAATAAGCTTAATAGGGCTTCGAGAGGACATGCCTGACGTGTACCGAAGCTTTTCCGTATTCGTTATGTCATCTATCGGTGAAGGTATACCAATGACATTGTTAGAGGCCATGGCTAGTGGTGTACCCGCTATCGTTACGGACGTTGGCGGGATGCCTGAGGTCGTTACGGGAAAGGAAGGTATAGTTGTCCCTTCGCAGAACGCAGATGCGTTGGCCGATTCACTGATACTGCTTTTCGAGTCGTCGGATTTACTTAACAGTTTCGCAAATGCATCACGTGAAAGAATTTGTAAATATTTTGATGAAGATAAGATGGTCTCTGATTATTTATCGTTATACAACCAATGAGAAGCCGGTATGTGTGGAGTTAGTGGAATATTTAGTTTTAATAAAGAGCAACATGTATCTAAACAAGTGTTAGAATATATGAACAACGCTCAAATGCACAGAGGACCGGATGCTGAAGGTTACTTCTATGGAGACGGAGTTGCACTAGGGCACCGTCGTTTATCAATAATAGATATTACTGGCGGCGGTCAACCTATCTACAGCGAAAATAAGGATGTTGTAATTGTTTTTAATGGTGAGATTTTCAATCATCATGAAATTGCCGAAGAGCTTAAATTAAAAGGCTACTCCTACCAAACTCACAGTGATACTGAAACGATATTACACTCATGGAGGGAATGGGGAGTAAAGTGTCTAGATAAGCTGCGAGGAATGTTCGTCTTCCTCATATGGGACGAAGTAAAGCAACAACTTTTTGTGGCAAGAGATAGGTTAGGAATCAAGCCTCTACATTATTCTCAATTGGCTGACGGTAGTGTTATTTTTGGCTCAGAGCTGAAAGTTTTAAAAGCGCACCCTGAATTAGACCGAACACTAAATTATTCAGCAATCGAAGATTATCTTACTTTTGGTTATATACCTGACCCAAAGAGTATCTATTCTTCAGTTCAAAAGTTAGAAGCGGGCCATTACTTGTTATTTCAGCGAGGGAAATCAGGAACTTTGCCCAAGCCCGTGCAATATTGGGATTTACCCTGGGACCAACCACAATATGATGAACTAGACAAAGAAATTTTAACTGAGCGTTTTCGCGAAGCCGTGGATATCCGTTTAGAGTCAGAAGTTCCTTTGGGAGCGTTCTTATCAGGGGGGGTTGATTCAAGCGCGGTCGTAGCTATGATGGCCGGCCTGCAAAAGGAGCCTGTTACAACATGCTCAATAGGTTTCGATGTCCCTGACTATAATGAGTCCGAATTTGCGTCACTAGTTGCTAAGCAATATAAAACCTCACACCATTTAGAGGTAGTCAATCATGAGGATTTTACGTTGATTGATAAAATGGTTGAGTTATATGACGAGCCCTATTCTGACTCATCGGCCCTCCCTACCTACAAGGTTTGCGAGCTAGCAAGAAAACATGTGACAGTAGCGCTTTCTGGAGATGGCGGGGACGAGCTTTTCGCAGGCTATCGGAGGTATCGCCTTCACATAAACGAACAAAAAGTACGAGATGTTATTCCCGACGCGATTAGGCGACGCGTTTTCGGTTTTTTAGGCAGTATCTATCCCAAGCTCGATTGGGCCCCTCAATTCTTACGAGCCAAAACAACCTTTCAATCTTTATCAATGAGTTCTTCGGAAGCTTACCTGAATAGTGTAAGTAAACTGCGATTCGATGAGCGAAGAGCTCTTTACCATAAAGGCTTTAAGAGTCACATTGGAGAATACAACTCGAATCAAGTATTTGACAACGTACTTAAAGGTAAACGATTTAAAGATAAGCTTAAAGAAGCACAGTATCTCGATTATAAAACTTGGGTAACTGGTGACATCCATACAAAAGTAGATAGAGCAAGCATGGCGCATGGACTAGAGGTTCGAGTTCCAATATTTGACCATAAACTAGTAGAGTGGGGGTTCAGACTGCCCTCAAAGCTAAATTTGAATAACGGTGAAGGGAAGTTCAGTTTCAAAAAGGCGCTAGAGCCTTTCCTATCAAAAGACACTCTATATCGAGAAAAAATGGGTTTTAGCGTACCAATGGCTGATTGGTTGCGCGGGCCGTTGAAACAAAAAATGATGGATTTGTTATCATCTGAATGTGTTTCTAAACACGAAATTTTCGACAAAAATGCATTGTTAGAGAAAGCTCAACAGCACATTAGTGGAAAATACGACCATGCAGCTGCGTTGTGGACAATAATGATGTTGTGTCAGTTTTTAGTAAAAGAAGAAAAAGAGAGACATTAATGAAGCCTCCTTTGTTGTTCCTGTGCCACAGAATGCCCTTTCCTCCAAATAAGGGGGACAAGATTACCACTTTTAATCTTATGAATTATTTAAGCAAGCGTTTTGATCTTTATTTGGGAAGCTTTATTGATGATGAATTTGATAAGAAATTCATAGACGAGGTAAAAGCCTACTGTAGGGAAGTTAAATTTATCGACATCACGCGCAAACGATATCTAACCAGTGGTTTAAAATCCCTGGTGTTAGCCGAGTCTGTTTCTACTGCACATTACAGAAATGAAGAATTACAACGATGGGTTCACAAGGTTATTAATGAGCACGGTATAGACTATCTGTTTGTATATTCTTCAGGGATGGCTCAGTTTATTGACTTTCCAGAATACAAAGACAAAAAGCGTGTTTTAGATATGGCTGATGTGGATTCAGATAAATGGCGTCAGTACTGTGAAAACAAGCCCTTCTATTCAAAAATTATTTATGCACGAGAATATAAACTACTAAAAACACTAGAGCAAAAGATTCTTTCAGAGTTTGACGCAATAACGTTAATAACGGATGAAGAGCGAGACTTGTTTAAGTCACTTTCTCCAAAAGCTTATAGTGACAAGATAGTTACGCTTAGCAATGGTGTTGATACTGATTATTTTGACCCTTTAGCTAAATTTGATCACACTGACAGCCCATGTGCGGAGAGCTTGTCAATTTGCTTTACCGGCGCAATGGATTATTGGGCAAATGAAGATGCGGTGGTATGGTTCTGTGAAAAGGTGTGGCCGCTAATAATAGAAGAGCACCCAGCACTGATTTTCTACATAGTTGGTGGGAAACCCACGGAGCGTGTTAAAAAACTGGCCTCAATTAAAGGCGTTTTTGTAACAGGGAGAGTCGTAGATGTGCGTCCTTACATCGACAAAGCTCTAGTCGCCGTGGCAACTTTGCGTATCGCTCGAGGAGTCCAAAATAAAGTACTTGAAGCAATGTCTATGGCCAAGCCGGTAGTTATGACCTCTATGGCTCAGGAGGGAATAGCCTTACCCACAGAGCAAAAGAGATTAGTTATTGATGATGAAGCTATTATGGCTCAGACTATCCTAAATTTGGTCTCCGACAATGCGCGCTCTACCGCAATCGGCGAAAAAAATCGCAAATGGATAGTTGAGCGATATAGTTGGGAAGGTGCACTTAAGCCTCTCGATAAACTTTACCCAAGGAAAGATAGAAATGATAGTACGAGCTAAAGCGCCACTTCGTATAGGGTTAGCGGGAGGCGGCACGGATGTATCCCCATATAGCGATAAATATGGTGGTTTTATACTAAATGTCACACTCGACATGTTTGCTTACGCGACAATACAGACAAGGGATGACGATAAAATCTGTTTTGCAGCTCAAGATATAGAGCAAAAGTATACACAAAACATACAGGATGAGCTTATAGTTGAAGATGAATTAATTCTTCACAAAGCTATTTACAAACGAGTCATACAAGACTTTAACGGTGGCAAGCCTATAGCTCTTGATATTATAACGTTTTCAGATGCTCCTCCGGGGAGTGGCTTAGGCTCTTCTTCGACTATGGTTGTAGCTATTCTCGCTGCCTTTAGGGAACTACTTAAATTACCTCTTGGTGAATATGATCTAGCGCATCTCGCTTATGAAATTGAGCGAGAGGATTGCAAATTGTCGGGGGGTAAACAAGACCAATACGCAGCCACATTTGGTGGTTTCAATTTTATGGAATTTTACCAAGATAGAGTTCTAGTCAATCCGCTGCGTATCCGAAATGATATACAGAACGAGCTCGAGAGCCAGATCATACTTTATTTCACGGGGCTGTCTCGAGACTCTGGTAAGATAATAGATGACCAAATAAAAGCATCAACCAAAACAGATAGTGACAAGTCATTGGAAGCATTGCACAAGGTTAAGCAGAGTGCTTTTGAAATGAAAGAGTGTCTACTGAGAAATGATATAGAAGGTATGTCAAGAGTTTTAGAGGCTTCATGGTTGGCTAAAAAGTCAACGTCATCTTCAATCTCAAACTCCTACATTGAAGAGGTAGCTTCTATGGCTATCGAAAATGGTGCAAAGTCTCTAAAACTATCAGGGGCTGGGGGAGGTGGTTTCATGATGCTTTTTGTTGACCCTGTAGACAAGCAACCGCTCATAAAAAAGCTAAAGCAAACTTCAGGGCAAGTACATAATTTTCAATTTACAAATTTTGGGGTAAAAGCGTGGACGGTACACAATATATAAAAAGCCACTTTGAAAAGAGTATTGAGGTCAAACAGAAAATACTTGCTGATGGTGTATTGATTGAGCGAATTGTTAAAGCTAGCGAATTGTGTATCGAAGCGCTGCAACGTGGAAACAAAGTAATGTTTGCAGGAAACGGCGGCAGCGCTGCTGATTCTCAACATCTTGCAGCTGAATTTGTTAGCAGGTTCAACTTTGACCGCCCTGGTTTGCCTTCGATTGCTTTGACTACAGACACTTCGATGCTAACAGCTATTGGTAATGATTATGGCTTTGAAAATCTATTTTCTCGTCAAGTACAGGCGAATGGCAGAGAAGGCGATATATTTGTTGGAATAAGTACATCTGGAAATTCGGTAAATGTTGTGAAGGCAGTAGAACAAGCGAAAGAGATGGGCATACATACTATTGCTTTATGTGGTGATGCAGGAAAGTTACCTGAAATGTGTGACATAACGCTCAACGTACCTTCAACGTGCACGCCTTATATTCAAGAGTCACACATCAGTATTGGTCACATTATTTGTGCTATTGTCGAAGAAACACTGTTTGCTAAATATAAACCTAAGGAGTAATTGTGGAAGCCATTCTTCTTGCCGGTGGTCTAGGGACTCGGTTGTACAGTGTGACTGGAGACAATTACCCCAAGTGTTTAGCGAAGGTAAATGATGTACCTTTTTTACACTACATACTCTGGAATTTTCGAAACCAGGGTGTAAAGCGATTTGTATTAGCAGTTTCTCATCTTTCTGATATGGTAGAACAAGAAGTTAGGCATCATTTCGCAGATTGGGATATTGATTTCTCTATTGAGCGAGAACCACTTGGGACCGGTGGAGCAATAAGGCAAGCGCTAGCGCTTTGTCGTAGCGAACATGTGATAGTTGCAAATGCAGATTCTTTTATTGAATTTTCTTTACTGAAATTCGTTCATGAAATGCGTGAAAACGAAAGCGAGCTTGGGCTTGTATGCACAGAAGTTGATGACCTGTCTCGATTCGGCGCTGCCAATATTGAACAAGGAAAGCTCATAGGTTTTTCTGAAAAAGGGAAGAGCGGCAAAGGGTTTATTAATGCAGGTATATATTGGTTGAACACTTCTAACGACGCCTTTTTAGGCCAACCGGAGTGTTTTAGCTTTGAAAAAAATGTACTAGCTAATAGAGAGTTACATATAAATGTGTTCAAAACGAAAGGTTTATTCTTCGATATTGGAACCCCTGGAGATTTTGCTGGTGCTCAACGCCTTGTAGATTTGAATAAGGGGCTCTTTTCCACATCACCTAAGATAGTAGAAGAGTAAAGCTGATGGAAATTGTCACCATTAGCACACTTTATCCAAACAAGAACGATCCGAAGCATGGTGTTTTTGTTCATACGCGATTAAAGCAACTTTTGCGTGCTTACCCAGAAATATCAGCTACCGTAATTGCCCCTGTGCCGTGGTTTCCTTTTTCATGGAAAAAGTTTGGAGAATACGCTAAATATGCCGGTGTTCCATACAGCGAAACCATAGACGGTATCACGATATTCCACCCCAAATATGTGGTCCTACCTAAAGTTGGAATGTATATAACTCCATTTTTCTTATCGAAAGCTATCAAAAAGACATTACAAAAGCTTCTAAAACGTAAAAATGTCGATTTGATTGATGGACACTACTTTTTCCCAGACGGAGTTGCTATTGAAAGCGTGGCAAGTAGATTTAATATTCCGTTTACCTGTACTGCTAGAGGTACAGATATCAATTTAGTACCCACATACCCAAAAGCTCGAAAAATGTTACATTCGGTTTTCGCAAATTCATCCCACATGATGAGTGTTTGCCAAGCACTTAAGGATGAAATGATGACACTAGGAGTTGAAGATAGCCGGGTAACTGTTGTAAGAAATGGAGTGGATCTATCACTTTTCAGTGCTAGTGATGATGATACTCAGAAAACTTTGAAAAGCTCCTTGGGATTAGATACTCCGCATTTAATTATCTCAGTCGGTTGGCTGATAGAGCGAAAAGGTCATCACTTAATCATTGAGTCACTAAAAAAGCTAAATGACGTAACTTTGGCAATCGCAGGAGATGGTCCCGATCTAAAGAAACTGCAATTACTTGCTAAAGAGTCCGGAGTGAGTGAAAGAGTTAAATTTCTAGGGGCGCTAAGCCAATCGAGTTTAAATGAATGGTTTCGAAGTGCGGATCTTTCAGTTCTTGCTTCAAGTCGTGAAGGCTGGGCAAATGTACTATTGGAGTCAATGGCATCAGGGACACCTGTTGTTGCAACGAAAGTTTGGGGGACGCCCGAAGTAGTTAAAACAAAAAGTGCAGGAATTTTAGTTGATCGTTCAAGTGATGCTATCGCAAAGGGAGTTCGTCAATTGCTTGAAGAGAAGCCTTCACGAGTCCAAACGCGTAAGTACGCTGAGCAGTTTTCATGGAGTGAAAGCTGCGATTCTCTTTATAGAATTTTTCTTTCGATTGTTGAAAACAAGGAAAGCCCATCATGAGCGTTAAAGAAAAGACGATCATCACGTTTAAAAGGTACTTTCTTATTACGGGCTTGTTAGGTCATATTGTGCTGATTGTATTTTTTGTATTGCGTCCAGACCTAGTTGATAAAGTCTCAAGCAAAGTTTTGAGCAAGTATTATGCGTCGGCAAAAGCTAGTGAGCGTAAAGAAATGCTCAAATTTCCGAACCTTCAACAAGAAATAGAAGCAGTTATTTCACCTTGGCAGCCAAGCAATGAATACAGTGTTTCTAACTTACACTTTGTTAATGGGAAGCCTTTCGAATCTCTCCAAATTGCACTCAAAAGCCTGAACGATGGTGACACACTCGAAATCGCACAAGGCGTATATTCTGAACCTTTTGAAGTACATCAAAATCGTCTTACCATCATTGGTAGGGGGCATGTGGTTTTTGAAAAAGCAGCAATAAGAGGAAAAGGGTATATTGTTAATTATGCTGATGATTTAACGATTAAAAACATTGAATGCAGGGGGGTTACGGTAGGTGACCGTAACGGAGCTTGTATCCGCCAAGAAGGGGCAAATTTAACCTTAGAGCATGTGTATTTTCACAATAGCGAAAATGGAGTACTTGAAGCCACTGGCAAAAATAGCAAAATTCTTATTTACGATAGTCGTTTTGAACAGTTGGGGCGTCTTGGCCGGGCTCATGGTATCTATACTAACACAGCTGAGCTTTATATTTACGATAGTATGTTTATTGCTTCGAAGAGTGAAGGACACGAAATCAAAAGTAGGGGACCAGTTACCGAAATACATGGCAGTATTATAGCCTCTCTATCAGGTGTAGATAGCCGGCTAATTGATGTTCCAAATGGTGGTAAGCTCGTTTTAGATAAATCATTGCTTCAGCAAGGGGCTATGTCATCGAATGGACAAGCGATCGGTTACGCTCAAGAGGGGAGAAAGCATACCGAAAATAGCATCACACTTAGAGAGAGCGTCTTTATATTCGACAGAATTGGCTATGACAGTATGTTGGCAACAGACAACCAGTTTGTAGAAACCGCAATATCGCAAAATATTATAGTAGGTGAGGTTGACACACCGGATTTAGATACCTCAAATTTAATATATGAAAGTAGGGAGGAAATTGGTTTTCCTGAATACCCGTTTCTTCCAAATGCTTGGTGTGCTGAGCAAGATAAATGTCCAATAAGAACGCAAAGTCAATGAAGATACTCTATCACCACAGAGTTGCCAGCAAAGACGGGCAATATGTTCATATTGAGGAAATCGTAAATGCACTTCGCAAGCTAGGTCACAACGTTCACATCGTAGCACCGAAAATGACTGAACAGTCTAGTTTTGGTAGCAATGGTGGGTTGGTGAGTAAACTAAAGAACCATTTACCCCAAATGCTATATGAGTCTATTGAATACTCTTATAGCTTTTGGGCGTTTTTTAAAATGCTGTGGTCTATCTGGAAATTCAAGCCCGATGTAATTTATGAACGCTACAACTTGTTCTTTACGGGCGGAATTTGGGCAGCGAAACTTTGCAAAGTGCCTTTGCTGTTAGAGGTCAACTCTCCCTTGTACGAAGAACGGATTGACTATGGTGGCCTTTCTCTGAGGCGGCTCGCAAGGTGGTCTGAGTATTATGCTTGGCGTAATGCTGACGTTGTATTGCCAGTCACGCAAGTGCTTGCGGAATTCATATATGTTGCAGGGGTGCCTAAAGATCGCATTGAAGTAATTCCTAACGGGGTCGATGAGGCGCGTTTTAACCCGTCTTTGTATTCTCAACGGCTACCTAAATTAAAGAACAAATGTGTAGTAGGCTTTGTAGGATTCTGCAGGGAGTGGCACCACCTTGATAAAGTCATGAGATCGTTAGCTTCCCTTGATAGACAAGATATTGTTTTTCTACTTGTGGGAGATGGTCCCGTGTTGCCTCGTCTAAATAAGCTTGCTGATGAATTGGGTTTTACGGAGCAATTTATATCCACAGGCCTAGTTTCTAGAGATAAAATGCCATATTGGTTGAGTCAAATAGACATTGCACTGCAGCCAGCGGTTACTCCATGGGCGTCGCCTTTGAAGCTGCTTGAATATTTAGCGATGGGGAAAGCGATACTGGCAGATGATAGCCCCAATATAAAAGAGTTGTTAACTGATGAGCACAATGCGTTACTTTTTCAAAGTGGAAACCTTGAAGATATGGTTGATAAGTTAATTAGAATGATTTCATCGCCTGCACTCGTCGACAAGCTTTCTAAGTCTGCTTCACAAACAATTGAGCGAAGATCTTTACAGTGGATAGGAAATGCCCAGGTAATCGAAAATTTAGCAGAGGAAAGGGTGCTGAAGAGAGGTCAATTTGATGCCTCTCAATAACCTACAAGCTAAAATAAATAAAGCACGATTCCAGAAGGTTGCGTTTAACGCACGCTCTACAGGTATGTATCCATCGAATAAAGACGCTAATGTTGTATTATTATCGCAAGTTTATCACGGTGCGGTAGATATGGCTCTTTTGGCGCTTAAAAGCTTCGCTTACCAGTTGGGAAGTTGCGCAATAGAAATTGTTGATGATGGCTCTCTTACGAATGAAGATAAAAACCTGTTCAAAGAACACTTCTCCGATTTAACAATTACTAACATTAACGACATCTATGTCGGTCACTGCCCTCGAGGCGGGACATGGGAGAGGTTAGTCAGAATACTCGAACTCTCCAGAGAGCGCTATGTAATCCAAGTAGATACTGACACGTTGACCATGTCCGCTATTCCCGAAATTTCCAAAGCGGTTAACGAGAATAGAGCATTTACGATTGGAAACCCTATTTTCAGTTTTCCTGTGTCCCCTGAGTACATGTCAGCCCTCTCAAAGAGGTGGAACGGTGCTCATGTACAAGTAGAAACGGAAAGAACTCTCACAACCCTGCAATCTGAAAGATTTCAAAAATACTGTCGTGGATGCTCCGCTCTCACTGGGTTTCCTATAATGGGGCCCAGTTTTGAGAGGCTAGAAGCGCTGTCTCAAGAGCTAGAGAGTAAGTTGGGGCATAAAAAGTGGAACGAGTGGGGCTCAGAGCAAGTTGCGAGTAATTTAATGGTTTCATTGTCAGACGAGCCCTTCATTCTGCCATGGCCCAAGTATGCAAATTACGGCTTCCCATCGACAGGAAAAGGGAACAAAGACCCTGATAATTTTATAGGCAAAGTGTCTACACTACACTTTATAGGAAGTCATCGCTTCAGTTCGCGAGTATACGAAAAGTTATCACAATACGTAATTAATGAGTTTTTGAGGCATCTGTAGTGATAGACAATACCGTTTTTTTACTTGAAATTGTGCTTCTAGTTTGGTTATCGCTTCAGGCTATAAAAATAGACAATCAGGACGATGATAAGTAATGCGTGATTATCTTTTAGTGTTAATTTTACCGCTTTTACTTTACGCAGCATTGAGAAAACCATTTTTATCAATATCATTCTGGATTTGGTCTGCCCTTGTGCCTCCCTTCTTATGGGCTCATGGCGGTTTAGCGACATCAGTGCGTTGGAACTTTCTTTTCGCAGTGGTGACGATGGCGAGCTTTGCGATTAACAAGGGAAATAAGAAACCTCCAAGTGGCGCCATCTTCGTTCTTTGTGTCATCTTTTTTGCACATTGTGTCATCAGTACAATGCTTAACAATGGTTATGGTCCTTATGTTTGGTTTAGATTCGATTTATTTTGGCGGACCTTACTACTTTTCTTTTTTATTGCTGTAGTTATAAGAAAGCAAGTTCACTTTGAGTCTGTTGCTTGGGGGATTACTCTATCATTCGGAGCGCTTGCAATGATAGAAGGAGCGAAATTCGTTATATCCCTAGGTGGTCATAACATTTTTGGTTTAACTCCAGCATTTAATGATAATAATCTATCAGCATTAGCGTCCTTGATGTGTATTCCTATAGCAATTTTTCTGGCTCGCCAATACAAAGACAACTTTTATTTTAAAAATGGATTATATGGCGTAGCGTTTTTCAATGTCATGTTCGTGCTCGGAACTGATTCTCGTGGTGCGTTTTTAGGATTAGCCGTGTTCAGCATTGCATACTGGTTAAAGTCAAAAAACAAGCTTCGTGATGGGTTTGTGATGTCGTTAGGCGGATTAGTGGCACTAGCCATCCTATCTGACGAGTGGTTTAACAGAATGGAGACTATTGGCGATGCGGGTGAGGATGGGTCGTTTCAAGGTAGATTGAAATCTTGGAAGCTTGCTATGTTAATGGCAATTAGACATCCATTTTTTGGAGGGGGATTCGATTCTACATTCACCAATAGAGGAACTATTAACAGTCTTATTGCAGATTGGGAGACGTTGTCTTGGATACCTAGTGCGACTCTTAATGTTGGTGATACGGTTTTTGTAGCCCACAGTATTTACTTTCAAGTGTTGGCTGACCACGGTTTTCTTGGTGCTATCTGGTATGGTTTCATCGTATTAATCACGTTGAAAAACCTCAGCAGTATAGCAAAGACAAGTAAAGTATTCTGGCATGTTAATTTAGCAGAAATGCTCAGGCTCTCGCTTATTGCCTTTCTAACTGCTGGCGCAGCTCTTAGTTCAGCCTATAACGATTTGTTTTTTGCGCTCGTAGGAATGACCGCTGCACTTTCTGCTGTCGTTAAAGGTGAAGAAAAAAGAGTCGCAGAAGTGCGAGTGAAGACGATGCAACAAGTAAGGTTTGGTAATGAGACTGGCCATATTAATACATGACTACACTGCTATGGGGGGCACGGAGAGAGTCACCCTTCAGCTTTGTAATCAATTAGCAAAACACCACACTATTACTTTAATTTCGGTGCAGCAAACAGGTAAGGAGCCTGCTTTTATCTTATCAGACAACGTTCAAGTTAAATTTCTCAGCGATGACGCTGCCAATATGCTTAGAACTTTGCCACAGAAAGTCTATGTGTTAAGAAAAATCTTAGGCGAAATTAAACCGAATGCCGTTATTGCTTCAGACTCTCAGATGGCACTATTGAGCCTTCCGGCAACAATTGGTAAACGTTATCAGAAGATTGTGTGGGAGCATTTTAATTCACAAATTGAAACTCGGTTTGGTAGTCGTTGGTTTGCTAGGAGACTGGCTGCCAGATTTGCTCACACTATAGTTGTGTTAACTCAGCAGGATAAGCGAGAGTGGGAAAAGAAATATCATTGCAAAGCTTCTGTTGTCGTGCACGCTAATCCCTGCGCATTACCACTGCCACTACTTAATCCATATAGAGATGCCCACGTCGTATTGTCTGCTGGACGTTACACTGAGCAAAAGGGGTTTGACCTTTTAGTGAAAGCATGGAAGTGCTTGTCGAGTGAAATGCGACAAGGTTGGGTTCTTCGAATAGTAGGTCCTAACGGCAGTGCGAAAACAGAACTCTTGGCCGCAGCTAAAGACGATGAGAGTATTCGAATTGAAGGCCCTTCTTCAAACATGAAAAAATGTTACTTAGATGCTGGGATTTTTGTTTGCAGTTCTCGCTACGAAGGGTTCGGCTTAACCATCGTAGAGGCTATGACGCATGGTGTGCCAGTTATTGCTTTCGATTGTCCTATGGGACCAGCCGAAATAATAAAAGAGGAATATGGCAAAGTCGTTGAATTGGCAAATATAAGTGCCTTGTCTAGAGAACTAGCATCAATGATTGAAAGTAAATCAAATCGACAATATTACTCAGAACGTTCATTTGAACGTGCATCCCATTTCACACCGGAGATAACAATAGGGCGCTGGGAAAGTTTGTTAGAAGTATGTGCCGATAAGGAAATAAAAATACCATGATACGTCACATTGAAGTGTGTGTGGTTGCACATAATGAAGAAGACTTTATTGTTTCATGTTTAGAGAGCATAGAAGTGGCTTTAGCTAATATGCCAGAGTCCATAGCTTTCAAAGTCCATATTGTTAATAACGGAAGTTCAGATAGCTCAGAATCTATTATTGATAGTTTCTGTTCCACCCGAGATGATTTCGACGCCAAACATATTAGGCTAGGCGATAAATCCAACGCTTGGAATGTTGCTATATATGAATTAGTGCAGAATAGTGAAAGTCTGATTGTAATGGTCGATGGTGACTGCACAATAAGTGCAGATAGTTTAGTCGCTTTGTTGGAGGGCGCGAAATTAAACACTGATGCATACCTTCTAGCTGCTATACCAGAGCCTATAGGCCGCTACAGTGAAAGTATCACCAGAAATACTCTAAACGGTAAAGCACTAAGTGGTAACTTTTACGCTATCACGCCATTATTCTATGAGAAAATAAAACAAACCGGCTTTATGCTACCTGTCGGGTTAATTGGCGATGACAGCCTTTTAGCTTGGGTTGCTCAATGTGATTTTAAATTGAGCAATGGAGTTAAAAATGGATTGATGGTTGGAATAAAAGGGGCCCTATTCGGTTACCACAGGCTGGTCCCTAATACGTTTAAAAATATAAAGATGTACTGGCGTAGGCTACAGCGCTATAGCTTGAGACACATCCAACAAAACTGTATTAAAGCGTATCTTACCCTTGAAAATGACGACTTTGCTTCATTGCCTAGTCATGTTGTTGAGCTATACCGTTACCACAGGCCAGAACACATTAGGACGGATAACAGACTGAATACTTTTTTAGACACGCGGACCTCAAAGCAAATAAAAACTATTAGTGTCGAAAAATGAGTATACAAAAAAAGTTAACAGTGGCTTACCTTTGGAATTTGCTCGGTAAGTGGGGTGTTCGTTTTATTGGGATAGGTAGTACGCTTGTTCTAGTTAGGTTGTTGGACCCTTCTGCGTTCGGCCTAGTCGCTCTTGCAACTATTTGTATCGGCTTTTTTGAAACCTTGACAGACATTGGTATAAATAGGTATTTAATATCTCAGACACAGCTCGATAAACAAGCAATGGACTCGAGTTGGACAGTCGCTTTGCTACTAAAGATCGCTTTAATTTTTTTGATTATAGCGTTATCTGGCTTTCTTGCTGACTTTATGAATGCTCCTGAAATTCAGTTGATAATTGTAGTTGTGGCTTGTTCGGGTATTTTCTCTGCGCTTAATAATATTGGCTTAGTCCAATTTGAAAAAGAGCTTGATTTTAAGCGCGTTTCTGCTTTGCTGCTCAGTGCAAAGCTAGTGTCAACAGCGGTTATGCTAGTGATTGCCTTTTGGTTACAAAATTATTGGGCTCTAGTGGCGGGTGGTGTTTGTAATGCTTTGGTTTATTGTATCGGATCTTATCAAATATCATCCTATCGACCAGAGCTTAATTTCAATATTGCGAAAGGTCAGTTGAGGTTTTCTGGTAAAATTATGGTTCGTGCTGTACTGGGGTACACTCGAAATAAACTCGATACATTTCTTGTGGGGCGTTTATTCGATAATGGCGCTGTAGGCAAATATAGCATTGGCCTTGAATTCGCAGTACTGCCTCTTGCCGAAGTGATTACCCCAGCGTCTACAGCAATGTTCCCTGCCTTAGCGGGCTATAAGAACAATAAACAGGAACTATTCGATAAAACCTACAAATACTTTGGTCTGGTCTATGGTTTTGTAATGCCTTGTGTCGTTGGAATTTGGTTTGTTGCCCCTCAATTTTGCGACGTTATTTTAGGGCCGAAATGGGCAGATACAGCCCCGGTAATGGCAGCCTTGAGTGTGATGATGTTACCTTATCCACTAACGGCAATTACTAACAACTTATTTGATTATCTCGATAAAACCCAGTATAGCCTGTTTAGTGATTCGATGGGGATAGCACTTCTAGTCGGTGCTTTCTGCTTTTTTACATTTAGTGAACTGTCTGATTTTGCTTGGGCTAGAGGTGTTGTTGCGCTTATTGCCTTCCTATGTATACTAATTTTTACACGGCTCACGATTGGCTTGTCTATCAAAAAAATGTCGAGCGTTTTATTGTTACCATCTTTAGCCGCTTCGGCAATGTGGAGTTGCCTAGAGTATGGCTATCATTTTACTGAATTGTCACTTTTAGCGCTTGTAGGAAATATAACAATTGGAGCTGTTGCTTATTCAATGGCTCTATCAATACTCCTCAGAATATTCGCGAAGTTCGACCCTACATGGGAGTTTTGGTGGATAAAACTTAAGACTTTACCGGTAAAGCTTTACACAGAGTTGAGCAAAAACCATGCTTAAGACAATCATTAGGCATTTAAGTTTGTTTTTGTTGGGGGCAATTATAACTGGCGTAGCGTTTCTATCTATTGATAAAGCAAGACGAGCAGTTTTAAATTACTTATCTCTTCACACTTCCAGCCCGGTTGTGCTTATTCTTGGAGATTCACACTTTGCTAGATCTGACGTTTGGTCAGATATTTGGTCTTTAAAGCCATGGCAAATCCGTAACCTAGCCGTTGATGGTTATCAAGCTCGTCAAGTTTATGCATTATACCGGGACCAAGTAGCGAGTGACGACCATTGTATAGTGATGGTTATGGTTGGCATTAACCGGACAGATAAAGACAGGTCAGATGATGCGGCACATGCAATCGATAAACTAATCCGCCTTGCTCAAAAACGAAAAAAAAGGCCCGTTATTTTAGAGGTTATGTACACTGAAAACCCGCATGATAGTGCGTACGTCAAAAATTTAAATGAGCAGTTGCAAAGCATCACTGAATCAAATAATACTAAGTTTGTAAAAGTAAATCATGAGCTTAGTAACGGGGGGAAGCTTCTGCCTCAATACAGCCGTGATGGATTACATTTAAATAATGCAGGCTATTCCGCACTTTTTAAAGAAATACGGGCGCAAACACTGCAATTTATATCAAATGAACTAGAACAATGTAGAGGCTAAATTCGTGTTTGGCACATACCGACTAATATTAGCGTTCATGGTGGTTTTTTTGCACTTGGCAGGTTGGCCAGGTTTTGGAGAGTATGCAGTTTTTACTTTCTTTTGTTTAAGCGGCTATTTAATGACTTTTATAATGCAGCAAAACTATGGTTATGGAAGGCAGGGGGTGAAAAAGTACGCGTTTGCTAGAATGCTTCGTATCTATCCATTGTATATCGCTGCTTGTTTACTGAGTGTTGTAACTTTAATTATTATTGGGGAAGAAGCTACTAGTGCAGTTATATTTAATTTACGTTGGCCCGAAGGAATTATTAATACGCTCTCCAATCTTACACTAATGAACTTCGATCATAAATCACCTGCGCTTGTCCCCCCCTCGTGGGCATTAACTGTAGAAATTATTTATTACGCTTTAATCGGGCTGGGGCTCTCAAAGACGAAGACTAGAACCTGGTTATGGTTTGGCGCAGGCGTGATGTATACAGTTGCTATATTCGCAACAAACCTTCCTTGGTGGGACTATGGCTATTTTCATCCAGCTGCTGCCTCTCTTCCCTTCGCTACAGGAGCATTAATGTACCACTATAAAGATGAGATAGGGAGGACCATAGGAAGGTTTGCGCGACTTGATGTGGCTATTCTTTTATACGGCTTTGTTCTATTAAATTGGTATTGGCAGTATAAAAACGGGTCAGGTTTATCCATTGGCTTTTATATCAACTTTTTGATTAACTGCCTTCTTCTTGCTGTCTTAACTCACGTAAAAGTAAAAAACAAAAGATTGCTAAGTTTTGATAAAAAAATGGGTGACCTTAGCTATCCTATATACCTAATACATTGGACTGTCGGTGTGCTCGTGTTTTATGGTTCTGCACAGTTAGGGTTTGAGCTTACCAAGCGCACTGAAATGTTTGCAATAGTTTCGATACCTTTCATGCTGTTGTTTGGTCAACTGACTGTAATGAGTATCCATAAGCCTGTAGAGACTTTAAGAGACTGGATAAAAAGGAATTAATTATTGCATATTGACTTGATGCGCTTTGCGATTTCTTGTTCACCACGTGCCTTGCGAATTTTTATAGTGTTTCTCTTCCAATCTTCATAATTGGCGAGAGACTGCTCTGGCTTGTCTGCTAAATCTTTAAAAAAATTAAACAAACCTGACTGATCAGATCTCAATATCCCAAACTCGCCATACTTTTCCCCAATAGCTATATGTGATTGATTTGAAGTCGTTATCAGCGGTTTAGCTGCAGCGAAAGCGTCAATTATACTTCCACTTGAAACATAAGATACTGAATTTGGAAGTGGAAGGCACACAAGATCCATTGTTCCGAGCAACTCGACAAACTTTTCTCTTGCTAAGTGGGTTTTGTGAGGGGGCAGTGCTAGTCCAGAGGTGTCAAACTCTGAGGCTTGACCAGTATTTTCTTTTCCTATTGCGTAAAATTTTAAATTATCGCTATTAAACTCTTTAGCGATTTTGCAAAAGACATCAAATCCTTTACCTTTTCCGCAATGACCCAAGAAAGCAATTTTAATAGGTTCTCCAGCAATCAAAGTCTTTGGGGGTAACCATTCAGATTCGAGTACAGGATGTTCAACAACTTCTACTGAGCCTTTCATAGCAGGAGCTATGTCTAAAATAACGTCATCCAACCCCAGTTCCAGTACTAATAACTTTTGATTTTTTGGCAATCCGCGCCTTAAGACTGAGATATAATCGAAATAGCGCTCTATAGGGTTTCGAGAACGCCAGCTTTTGCTTATTCCTAGTTGATTATGCTGTAAGAAGTGGCATTCGCCGGGCATGTTTTTCCAAAACTTCTGCACAACGCTAATTACTGGCGCTCTGGCTCCAAGTACGGTAAGTAGGTCAATATTTTCTAAATCGAAATTTTCGGAAAGCCACTTTGTATAGTAACGAGCAGCTCTTCTGCCATAGAATGGGTGATGATAAGAATGACTAGAAAGCAATTCATCAAATTGTGGTATGACTTTATAGTTTACGTTACAAAGCGTACCAACTTGTGTTTTTAAATTTTCTACATGACCATCGCATGCTGCAAATGTGATGCGTTTTTCAGGGTATGCTAAAGACACAGCTTTTAAGTAACCTTCATTAAAAGGTAAGTGCATTTCACTATGGCTAACCATATCTATTAAAACAATTTCTTTTGTCATTATTTTGTCATCGTCTTCTTCAAAATTTACAAGCTTTAACCACAGTTTTTGTTACAAAAGTACGCTTTGTTGAGCTTTAGAATCTAATAATATTCTTACTTTGTTATAAGTACTTTGGCAATCTTTGAAATATTGACTCTTTGCGTAAGGAACCTGAATGGGTATAAGTCCCGACTGAATTATTTCCCCTTTTAAAAGCGAACTTGAAGAGTCTCCTGCTTTTTCTCTACCCGTGTTATGCATTTTTTCATATTTTGTTGATAACGGGGGGGTAAGCTCAAGGAATTGAGAAATTTTCTGCAGCGTTAAAGTTGGTTTCGATTTGATCGCATCCGCATCAAAGTACAAGTAGTTGAAATTTTTAACCGACGCAATTTCAGCAAGTAGGTCAAGCCTTTCACAGTAATAGGCAGCAGCAAATTTAGGGTTTGTAAGTTCATGGCCGGGATTTAATTTTTGGTACAAAGATACAATGCTTGGAATGGTGAATTCTGGCGCTCTGATACTTATGAGAAAGTGGCTTTTAGGATGCTTTTGTATGCGCTCGCTTATGTGGTGTTCGTTGTGCAGAACTTTATCAAACATATATACACTGTTTTTCTTTAAACTATGTTCTTGAGAATAAAGTATCTTTTGGCGCATTAAGCTTTTTACACTGTAATAACCTATGTGCATTTCGTAATAGCCATTAATGTGCTTATGGCTACCGAGTAAATGCCCCATTAAACTTGTATTAGCTCTCATATGGCTAAGTAAAAAAAGGTGCTTCTTACTAGATAGTAAAGAGGGAGTAGTTATTATCGAGCGTAAAGCTTGGGAGTACGACATTAGCTTTGTTTATCCTGTAACTCTATAGATACCCCAAGCATCTAATTGTGCTAAAGGCTTTAAGGAAAGAGACTCTATGATTTTCGGAGGTAAAGATTCGGCCACAATAACAGTTATACCTGCAAGCTTGATAGACGATTGGTATAACACTAACTGCTCGGCCGTTAAACGATCTAGATTATCTGTTAGCGTTTGTAGGCGCTCCCTTAATTTCGTTTCTTTTGATGAAAAATATGGCTGGCTCCAATATAGAGGTCGTGAAGCTATTAGCTTTGCATCTCTAACTATCATGGGGAGCATTTGTGCGACAATATTTTGCGCAATAATAGTATCGGATTTTGATGTAACTCGAGCCGTTTCTTTCGCAGCACGCATGGCTTCGAAAGGAACTTTGTGAAGAATGAAGGATGATGAATATCTTTGTAAAGCATAGCCGCCATTAAGTGCTATAAAGACCGCAAAGATTGAAAATAAAACTGAATATGACAGTGTTTTCGCATTCTTGGTTAACAAAGGACTATTCGGAACGAACAACTGCATTATTGCGGTTGAATTTTGAATTATCAACGCACTGCTAAGCGCGATGAGCAATGATAGCGGAGCTGCCCAATGAAAACGCCAGATGAGGTTTCCAGGGCCTATGGTATTACCGAGAAAGGTCGCTAATGGATGACTAAAGCAGAGTATTAATATTAGGCTGAGCCAGCGAAGTGAAAGTTGTCGCTCTTCAGTTTGCGAAGCGTAAGAGACTATAAGGGCAACGAAAACGATACTCAATATGATAAAGAGCGAATAATTATCGCCAAACAACCAATACATTGACGATATTGGACGTTCAGCAGGTTGCATCGGTGGTACTGTAGATAACGTAGAAGTTAACGCTAACGTTTCATTGATGTTAGCTAGCGTAGAAACAGGAGAGAATGAGTTTACGTCGGCGATTGCCGTTTTGACGACTACTAGCATCACCAAATTAGGTAAACTAACCAAAGCTAAGAGTACAAAGTTCTTTAATAATGCCTTTATATTCCATTCGGAAAATGCAAGAAGTGAGATACCGGCTACAAGCCCTCCAATGTAGAAGCCAGTGCTTGAAACACCACCGCAAGCAATCATCGCTAAACCTGTTGCGATCAAGTAACGACGCGAGTTAGTTCGACACCATAATAAAACCATTAGGCAAGTCAATGGCGCATAGAGCATGAGAAGTAGGGCTTTACCTTGGAAAAATCGAGGTATAAAGAAAAAACCGTGCATGTGATTATGGGTAGACCAAAGAAGTAAGAAAGCTAGGGAGAAAAGAGTTCCCATCAGTGCTTGTTGCGGTACAAAATGTCTGACAAAAGTATAAGTTACCCAAGGTACAAAAATAACCATAATGCATGGCGCAATTGTATAGTACCAAGTGAGGTGATTAATGCCGCTAGAATACGATAACGCAGCAATAATAAACTCCCAACTTTGGCCAAGGTTTAGTGCAAAAATGTGGTTCGGTAAGTTTTCATTGTAAATGGTATCAACAGAAAACACCGGGGCTTGGGGATGTTGAAAAAGTCCTACGATATAAGAAATGAAATGTGTGTCGTCGGCATTATTAACATTGCTCAGTAAATATAGTAAGACCAAAAATATAGAGCACAAGCTTAAACATAATACGTGACTTTTTGGTGCTTGTTCTGAAGAGACGATAGCTTTGTGGTAGCTCGTAGTTACCTGAGATAATAATAGTGTTGCACTACCAGTTGCAGCAATAAACCATGTGTAGCTAAATTCGTTATCAATACCTAAAGCCGTAATTAAAAGCGTGATTGCAAATGTAATGGCGCTGAAAATTAATAGGCTCTTTGAGCGTGAATTAACTGTATCGGAGGGAGAGATAACCGTTGGAACAATGATTGCGCTGAAAGTATGCAATTTGATTGACACCGCTAATACAGCGGAAAAAAAGACAACAAACGGAAAGAGAGCATTCAAATCTGCAAATGACATTTCCAAGCTTTGCGCCGGCCACAGAATAAGACAGCTAATCGTTATCAAAAACAACAAAAAACTAAAAATAGTTTCCAAAGCACGCACAAAGTACAAAGAGAGACTCATTATGTTGAAAGTCCATTTATTCTATTCAATGCAATAGCATACAAACAAAAAGGCTTACTTTAAATTGGTAATTGCAGATATAGTAAAAGTTATTGAAATGAGTATTCGTTGGGGACGATCAAGTTTTAGCCTTTATACGCTTTGATACTAATCCTTTATTACTTTTTGTAACACCACGTTCGAGACAATCTTCGAAACAGAATCACGAAACCTAGCGTTTATTTCTATATATCTTTCTCGCGACCCTTCGCCTCTGATTTTCAGTTGCCTAATATCTGTTTGCAGTATGTCTTCAATCTTTTCTTCTAAATCGGATTCACTAATTTCGTAAAGATCGCTGAAATATCTTTGCTCCTTGGCGCTAGCCTTAATAAGGCAGCCTTCTTCTGTTACCAATTCGGCCATCACACCGTTGTTAGTTGTTAAAACAATCGCGCTTGTAGATAACCCTTCTACGATTGTATGCCCAAAACCCTCTGCTTTAGATGGACACAAATGAATACCGTGTGTGTTAGCTATATGTACCAGTTCTTTATCTGTTACAAAATTAGTTATTAGCCTTATATTGTTGTGTTCAGAGAATTCTGTAGCTTCAGGTAAAGAAGATACTACGGTTAATTGTGGCCACTCAGGGTGCTTAGCCCAACATTCTAAAACTGCTAAAGTACCTTTTTGAGGGCTTTTACCTCCTACATGTAGAAACTTGCCGTAGTCTGGTTTTACATTTGGTAGATTTATATCTCTGGAAGAAAAGCCTAGATAATAGATTTCAGAAGCTATACTTTTTACTTTAGCTAGTGCGTACTTACTTTTTACCAACGTTATTACATCACTTTTGGCCATTTCCGCAGCACTTAAACTTCTTAGCCACTCTTGATTTGGTATAAAAATGTTTAAATCATTAAATCGTTTCAAGCCGCTTTGCACCTCTTCAAGATGAAATGCGATTTGTTTTCTAAAGGTAAACTTTCGAAAGACGATTCCAATAAGTTGAAAGAAAGCGAAGGCAATACCTTTGTTTTTAGATACTATATGGACAGTGGTGTTGGGTAGGCATGAACACCATGCAGAGGAAAGTATCTCTGCGTCGTTTAATAGCCCTTTCGAAGCCACTGGAAGAAAAATGTTAAGATGTACTTTAAGGCTTTTCATAAAGTGTTTATTATTTTTCTATTCATGAATAATAACTTAGCGTTCTTTGCAATTAAATGTAAAACTAGTCTTAGTATTACACACTTTACCTCAAAAGGGAGTTTTATGGAGATTTGTAAATGTCTCAAGTGGCGTTCATAGGTGGGCGATAATGAAAAGAATTATAATTTCTGCACATATCTTTTTAAGAAGATATGTTTTACAAAGCAGTAGATTACATGTCCATATAGATTCTTCACACGGTTTGTTTGCACAATTAAATTGGTGTGTGTATATTGCTTATTACTGTGAAATAATAGGTCTCAGACCTACTTTTAAACTCACTAATGCCAATTACTCTGATGACAGTTCATGCTTTCTAGGGAGCGTTTTTGAACACGAGTGTGGCAGCGATTCGCGGTTTTTAAAAATTAAACATATTTCTGAATTTCCTATTTCCCCAAGGCTATACCAAGAAATAAGTATTGCAAAAGCTCACTTGCTTTTTTTTGATTTATTTTCGTTACAAGAAAAAATAAAAAAGTATACAGACGAGTTTGTATCTAAAAACTTTGGGAAGTCCGTTTTAGGTCTTCATTTAAGAGGTACTGATAAAAGAGCTGAAGCACCTCCAATCACTGAAGAAATGATTTGTCAAAAAGTTGATGCTTATCTGGAAAAAAACGAAGTTGATACAATCTTTGTTGCATCAGATGAAGCACGGTTTATATTATTGATTAAAGAGAAATATGACTCTAAAGAAATAAATGTCTGCTTTCATGAAGATCTAGTTAAAAGTCAAAGTGGTCAACCTATACACCTTAATAATGAGCATGGAGATAAAGAGCGGAAACTTTTTGAAGCTGTGGTCAATAGCGTATTGCTCTCAAGAACCGATTATTTAATCAAGAGTGCTTCTTTTCTTTCTGCTTGGTCCTGCATTTTTAACCCAACTCTTTCAGTTGAAGTAATTAATATCCCTTATAAAGAGAGCCTTTGGTTCCCAGATTCTAAACTAGTATGACTCTATGAAAATATTACACCTTTGTACAAGCGACTTGGCTGGAGGGGCAGCTCGAGCAGCATTCAGGTTACATCAAGCGCAACGAAAAGCGGGGATTGAGAGCTTTATGTTAGTAGTTAACAAAGCTTCTGACGACCCGTTTGTTTTATCCGTTTCAAAGACAAGGTTTATTTTTATTACTTTGGCCAATGCAGTTCGAAGGTTTATTGTACAAAAACAAAAGACTAGCAATACAACGTTGCATTCGATAAATTTTTTTTCTAGTGGTCTACACAGAGTTATTAATAAACTGAAGCCTGATATCGTCAACTTGCATTGGATCTGTGGTGAGATGCTTGCAATTCAAGACGTAAAAAAAATAAAGGCGCCAATTGTGTGGACAATGCATGACATGTGGGCATTTTGTGGAAGTGAGCATTACGGAGAAGAAGGCCACGATGTAAGGTTCGAAGAAGGATATACTCCTCTAAACCGCCCCGATAACCATACAGGGCTTGATATTGATAGCTGGACATACTCGAGAAAGTGCAAGCACTGGAGTAAACTCAGAATTAATATAGTGGCGCCCAGTAGGTGGTTGCATCAATGTGTATCAAGAAGCAAATTATTGTCAAATCAAGATGTAAAAACGATCAGTAATTGTATAGATCATAGAGTTTTCAAGCCCCTTGACAAAAGGGCATCAAGAAACATGTTGAATTTACCTGTAGACAAAAAATTGATACTTTTTGGAGCGTTCAATAGTACATCGGATCCTCGAAAAGGAGTTCATGTTTTGAGAGATGCTCTAAAGTCCTTAGTTAAGTCAGATGTTGAACTCGTTGTTTATGGTGCTAGTCATGGGGATATAGAAGGACAGACAGGTATAAAAACCCATTATTTGGGAGTCTTACACGATGAATTTACTCTTGCTGCGGCTTACAGTGCAGCTGATGTATTTGTGGCTCCTTCATTACAAGATAATTTACCTAATACTCTTGTTGAATCATTGGCATGCGGGACTCGCTGCATTGCTTTTGATATTGGAGGAATGCGAGACTTAATTCCTAACGACAAATTTGGTCAGTTAGTTTCACGAATCAACTCGGAGGACCTTACAGAAGCTATTTCTCAAGAATTGTCTGTCCAGTATTCACCTTCTATCGTGGCAAGTCTTTCCGCGGGCTTAAGAGACGAAAAACTAATTGTGAAGAGCTATTTAGAAATATATAAAAAAGCAATAACCGATTACACAGATTGAAGTTGAAGTTGTTCTACATGTTTTGATACTCAGAATTATTTTATGCTAGGAGCGAATCCACGTAGTTCGTTTTGGATGTTTCGCAAGAATCTGCATCAAAACGTGACCTAGTAAGGGTAGGGATACTAATCGAGAGAGGATATCTACTAAAAACAGTCGCCATGTATTCTTTTCTTTTCTAGCAAGACACATAAAGTAATGTGCAGTTCTTTTGTCACCTTTCACTAGCAATTCTAATACTTGACCTGAAAGAAAGTTAGCCATTGACGCAGTGGGAAGCCTGTAAAATGCAGCTGCATTTCCCTTGGTGGATATTAAGTCTTCATTTATCGTATTGGATTGCATGAAGCACTGTTTTGCAAGTTCGGCATAGTATGCCTGATCTAATGCTCTAAGTCTGTTTGCTGACACCCCTTCTTTTCCAAAAATTCCCCTTTCATAAAGAAATTCAGGGACTACATAAAAAGACCCAAGTCGAGATAAGCGAAGCCACAAATCTATATCCTGTGAATACTTAAAAAAATCTCGATAGCCACCTACTTCATTATATGCGGTCTTTCTAAACATAACTTCGCCATGGCTGAAAGGATTGTTCCCTGATAAAAAGTCTTCCGCTTCTGGGGTTAACTTTGGAAAAGTAACTGGGGTTTTTAACTCACTTTCGCAAATTGCATGGACATTGTGGTAAAAGCAGCCCACCGCGACATGTTGGGGGTTAGTCGCCAATATCTTATGCTGCTTACAAATTCGTTCAGGCAGTGCTACATCCCCATTTCCTTGAATTGCAATAAACTCCCCTTGGGAATTATCAATAGCTAACTTGATTGCACTTGTAAAGCCTCTATTCTCTGAAGTTATAATGCGAAAGCGTCTGTCATCAATACTCTGAAGTATGTGATTTACTTTGCTGTCTGTGCTGCCGTCATTAACTATGACAACTTCAAATGAGCAAAAGGTTTGGGTTTTTAATGACTCAATAGTCTTTTCGAGAAATTCGCTTCTGTTAAAAACAGCCATACATACGGATACACTCGGCTTATCCATCATTTGCGCCTCTACTTTTTGGTGGTATGTTTAGGTCTGCTCTCTCAACCGAAAAAAATTTTCTAATCGATAGTTGGCTGTGTGTTTTAAAAAGGTTGATAGTTACTATTGCTGAAAAAAAGTAACTGATACTTGTTGATACGGCTGCTCCAGTTGCTCCATATTTAGGAATTAATAAAAGGTTTAAAACGATATTAAGGCTGACCGATATCGCCATTATTATGAGGCTGTACTGAGGCTCTCCCCGACCTGCGTAAAATGCATTGATAACCTTAAAGTAAACACCGAATGCAATACCGGGAATGAGCCAAAGCATTACATCAGGAACATGCTTGAATGATTCTCCAAATATCGGCACTGTTAGCCAAAATGCCCCAATGTAAACAAATAAGCTGCAGATCAACGTAGCCCAAAATGTCAGTCTGGCAGATTTTGCTACCGATGAATAAAGATCTTGAGTCGTACTGGAAGAGCTTGCTGACATTAATGCAAAAACAACGGCGGTGACGAGTTGCCAATTCAATTCCGAGAGTTGTACGCTAAGAGCATATAGTCCTAATTCATGTTCTGACGACAAATAAGTCATGAGCAAAATGTCAGCCTTGTAATTAGCATCAATTAGAAACAATGCTACGGCATATACGATGCCTTTTTTAAACATCCCACTAAAGACACGCCATGAAATTTTGAGGGATTTCTTTTCGCTTTTAGCAAAATATAAGTACAAAGTTAAACTGAAGTTCAGAATTGAAGAGACAAGCGTGCTCAGAACTGCGAGAAATACTGATAAACCAAAGACGACTTCAAATAAAATGAGTAAGAGTAAGTTCAAAGCTTTCTGCCACCAAACTACTCTGTTAAAAGATGATATCGCGCCTTTACCCAAGAATACACCACGAAAAGCATTCACTGAGAGAGTCAATGGGAGTGTACTCGCAACCGCTACTATAAGGGAAAGTGTGAGATACTCAGGTCCGAACAAGTACATTGTCGTAATAACTAAGCCAGTACCGAGAGAGCCAGCCAGCACTATGTAAATAAATAAGCACCCTAAAATGGTGTCATCTTCAGCTAATTTTTTACCAGTAAAGTACATAGCTGCTTGGCGCATGCCACCTTCGACTAGAGCACTAAAAAGCTGCGGGTAAACAAATACAGCCGCTAGCATACCTCTACCTTCTGCACCCAAAAAACGCGCTACGATTATTGTTGAGAGCAGGCCAACAAAAAGCGATAGCATTTGTGTTGAAAAGATAGCGGTTATATTTTTAAAGAGGGGCGATGAGAGGTTCTTAGCCATATTTTAGTTCGGCAATTATATGGGCTGGCGTTAAATCACCAAAAGAGTCAACGTAATGGGCTTCTGCATCCATTAGATAACCTGTTCTTTGGAAAACGGCTTTGCGCGACAAATGGATTAGATAAAGAATATCGTCGCTTGAAGCTTGCCCATTATTAACTATGAAATTAGCGTGAACCTCAGAGATCTGCGCACCGCCTCTCCTAAACCCTTTTAAGCCAGCCTTTTCAATCATCATGCCTGGGGGGCCGAACTCTTCGTACATCTTTGGATTACTTATGAATACTGAGCCACAACTTGGTAGCTTTCTTGGAAATTTAGCTGAGCGAGCCCTTAATATTGCAAGCATATCTCTCTTGATTTTTTTTGAAACGCCCGATTGAAGCTTCATCTTCGCCGAAACAATAATCTCACTATTCTTTTGAAAGAGGGATTGGCGATAAGAAAAATTGCAATCTTTGACATCTCGCTCAATGGTGTCGCCTTTGGGAGTTAGTGATTTTACTGACAAAAGAGTTTCAGATATCGATCTTCTCAGGCTTCCTCCGTTCATGTAAATTAACCCGCCAAAAGTCCCTGGAATCCCACAAATATGTTCGACACCTTTAAGGCCTTTTTCTGCCAAGTTACGTGCAAGTTTAGGTACCCAAACACTACTACCAACTAAAACTACATTCGGCTCTACGTAATCAATAACGTTTAAAGCTTTTGTCATAACGATAATAGGAACTTTTATTATATCATCCGTAAACAAAAGGTTCGAAGTGCAGCCCACTAAAAGGTATGGCAGATTCTCTTCATTACACTTCATTAGCGCACATTTAAGTTGTTCGAAGTCCTTTGGAACAATCACTAACTCAGCTTTACCGCCAGCTTTCCAGTAACTATATTCGCTTAAACTAACATTGCAAAACGAATCTCCGATTCTAGAGGCGCTTTTTAAGAATAGTTTCTGGAGAGGTGTCATTTTATGATTTCTATTTTTGCGCCTAGTGAGCGCATTTTTTCGTAGAAACGGTCATAGCCTCTTCCAATTTGCCACGCGTCGTCAATCAAAGTCGTACCATCAGCAATAAGACCTGCTAGGCTTAGTGCAATACCTGCTCTCAAGTCTAATGCTTTGACCTCTGCAGCAGACAGTGCATCACCACCGTTAACGACAAGCATATTGCCATTTTCAAAGGAGTTTAATCCCATTTTATTTAGCTCTTTTGCGTACGCATAACGACCGGGAAAGCGGAGGTCTACGAACTTAGATTGACCTTTTGCTTTTGCTGCATATACGGCTAATATTGGTTGCATATCAGAATTAATGCCAGGGTAGGGACCAGTACTCAACTCAAGGGGAAAACAGCGAGAGCCCTTTACGATCATCGAATTTTTGTGCTTGTAAATTTTCGCCCCGGATTCTCTCAGGTAAATCAAAGGAATCTCAAGGTGCTCGTATGGAAAATCAAGAATCTCAACTTCTCCATTTGTAATCGATGAGCCTACAAGCCAAGTCAACGCTTCGACATTATCAGGGATAACCTCGTGAGTAGCACCTCTTAGATATGGTTTTCCTCGAACTTCAATGTGCTCTTGTCCATGGACTATAATTTCGGCGCCCATAGAATTCAAAAGCGAGATTAAGTCTAAGATTTCGGGGCGCACATGAGGATTCCAAATTCTTGAGGTACCCTCAGCCAAGCTACTTATCAAAATCGCATTCTCTGTAGCACCTGTCGAGCGCATGGGTAACTTTACTTCACAAGCCTTTGTCCGCCCTTTGTATTTTTTCTCTGCAATTAAAAAACCATTAACTTCGGATACACTTGCGCCGAAGGCTTCAAGTACCGTGATATGTATGTCATAAGCTCTAGATGACCCTTTCTCGCCAATACTACATCCCCCTGGCAATGGAACCGCACCATAACCGAACCGAGTAAAAAGAGTGCCCAAGATGAGTAATGTATTTCTAATAGATCGACCATCCCAGTCTAGTGTTGTCTTGCACTTTTTCTGCTCTGACACAATAAGCGTATCACCGAGTACATTAGTGGTTTTACCTAGCTCATTAAGCATTTCTTTATGGACTTGTGCATCCAATAACGATGCTGGATAATTGCTGATTGAAACATCTTCATTAGTCAGTAACGTTGCAGCCATCAACCTAAGGACAGAGTTTTTTGCTCCACTAACTTTTACAGTTCCTTGTAGCGTAGAATTTTGGATCGCAATTTTATTGAACGTTTTCATCTTCTTCCGTTTATTGTATTTGAATTTTTTATCAAACTAACCAAAAAATTTTCATTATGTTAGTACATTCAACGAGGAGGTTGTTGGTATTGGAAAATGTGTTTAATTTTTCTGTATGGAAAATAAAGGCTCCAGTATAGTCCGTAAACAAGCTTCATTGAAACTGAATTGGCGTGAATACTGTGGATTTTTTTCTCATCATTAAATCGTTTTTTTAGTGTTTCCCAATCATTTCTAGAACTGATTCCCGTATCGCGCATCACGGCTAGAATATGTGGACAAAAAGCCACACGAACGTCCTTTAAGTACAATCTCAAAAAAAACTCGTAGTCCATTGCTATCGGAATGTCTTTGTTGAAATTACCATACTTTGTAAAAACACTTTTAGCGCATAGACAGCCCTGATGCCAAATACCAGTTTTGAATTTTGTTAACCAATCTAAACCTCTAGAAGTCTTGCGCTGCATGTTTTTTCCAAAAAGAATGTCACAAAGTACTAAGTCGTATCCACTTTCAATATAAGGTGCTACATTCTCAAGTGCATGTTTGTCATAAAGAAAGTCATCAGCATGGATGAAGGCAATATAATCCCCAGTTGCCAATTTAATTGCCTTGTTCATAGCGTCAGCGATACCGTCATCTTTTTCAGATACGACGATGTCTATTTTATCGTTATACTTTTCAATGATCTCTGGGGTAGAGTCTGTAGATTTTCCGTCAATTATAATGTATTCGAATGCATCGTACGTCTGCGATATTACACTTTTAATACAGCCTTCTAAGTGAGTTTCGTTATTATAAACAACTGTAACTATAGAAATTTTTTTCATTCAGTTTTTCTTCTATTAGCCTTTTAAAACCGATGTAAGATATTATGGTAGAGTTCGATGTATCGGTGAGTCATCTTTTCTATTCGGAAATTTTCTTTGGCGAATTGAAAATTTTGTTTACCAATTCTTTCTCGAAGCTCTGAGTTTGAACTGAGTTTTTCTATTTTTTCTACGAAATTATCTATGCAATTTAGGTCGCATAGAAATTCTTGTTGTGGAAATAGTTCGGGAAGTGAAGAGACATTGTGGGATATTACAGGTTTAGCGCAGAACATTGCTTCGACTGCTGTTAACCCAAACCCTTCCATTCGAGAAGGAAATAAAAAAATATCACAATAGTTATAATATTCATTTAGTTGGTTTTGATTGAGTTTACCAATAGATATAATCTTAGATGAAACATTTTTCTTTGCTTTTGTTCGTAGACCAGAGGTTGTGAGTAAAACGAACCTGTCATCTAATCTTTCCATTATTTTTTCTAATAAGTCGAAGCCTTTTCTTTTTGTCTGGTTACCGACATACAGGAGTTTTATCTTATCACTGGTATTAGGTATTAACTCGTTTTCAAGCTTTTTTCTATAAAAAACGTCATCACTAACTCCATTGTGAACAGGTACACATTTTTTTTTAAAAATACTATACACCTCTTTGGCCGCATAATGGCTGACAGCGGTGACCGCATCTGCTCTGTCAAAAGACAATTTCTCAAAGTGCTTGACAAGAAGTTTGTGAAATATTCTTTGTGGCACACTCTTGAATTTATCTAGTTCTCTATTGTGAACCACAAGGTGCTCAGTGACAAATAGGGGCTTATTTTTTTGTTTGAACACAAAGCCGTTCCAACTATTAGTATGAATTATATCCGCATCTGTTTTAAAATCTTTTTTCAACAACCAAGGTACATACTGATAAAAATGTGGATACTTCTGTATTTCCACATTTATTCCGTTTTTAGTCAAAGAGTCAGCAAGATTATATGTCCAAACGTCGCTTCCAGAACCGCATTCAACAAGAGGAAAGCATATTTTGAGATTATCATCTTTATTTATTGACATGGTTAAACTCAAAGTTATGTAGCTTAGATCTAAACTTTTCGACGGTATTTGAAATAAGATAGTTTTTCTTCGCGAACGTAAACGCTTCCGCAGTTAAAGATTTGCCTTGGTCTGACAGGGCTAGTGCCAGTGCATTAGCAAGATTATCAGCGTTACCAGGCTCAGAGAGCCAGCCCGTTTTACCATGAATCACAGCATCAGGAATGCCACCGCTATTGGTGCCAACTACTTTGCACCCAGCAAGCATGGCTTCTACAAAGGTTAGACCTTGTGCCTCTATCCACCCGTCGTTAGATTGTTTCGAAGGCCCAGCAAACACATCTGCCGCTGCGTAATAGTTGTAAATTTCTTTGCTATTCACCCACCCTACAAATGTTACAGATTCAGTAATATCTAAGTTTTCAGCCAATTCTCTAAAACGACATTCATCATGTCCGCTTCCCACAATCGCTAAATGCACCGACTTTCCACTATCGATAAGTTTTTTTGTAGCATCTATTAACTCTCCAACGCCTTTTTCTTCGTTAACTCTCCCCACAAAGAGGATTAAGTGTTTAGTGTTTTCGGGTAGTAGCGCTGCTCTTAACTTAGAAACTTGTTCATTGCATAAAGTAGGTAAAGGTAAAATGCCAGTGGGAATAAGGATCACATTGTCCGCTGAAAGTGGAGAGAGTTCTTCTGCTTTTGCTTTCGTTACTGAGCTATTTACTGTTACTACATTTGAGTGTTTTAGAGAAAAAGATTTAAACTTTCTCAGTGTTTTACCATCTAGCGCTAATACATCACCACCATGAATGGTTGCGACGTGCTTTGCCCTCGTGAGTTTACTCACTAGCGCACATACAAAGCCCTGAGGAATAAGCCAGTGAGAATTTATCCAAGTAGGCTTCCAAAACAATGTCTGAATTAGGGTGAAGAAAAACTCGCAGGCCACTAAAACAGGTAATTTAAGCTTGTTAACCCAATTTTTCTTTAAATTCCCCAGCGCGCCACCTTGGTAACATACCGTTTGCCCTGATTCAGGCAGCCAATACCGAAAACGACGAATTTCCACATCGTCCATAATGTCTTTGCGTTTAGCTCCTTCAAAGTGCGGTGCCAACACCCTTACTTTTACCCCTTGATTTACCAATTCACGGGCAAAGTTATGAACGAACGGCGTAGTGTTATCGCCAGGCCAGCGTGGGTAGTTAGAAGTAACAATTAAAATTTTCATTAGGGCTTAGTGTTGCGCTCGTTATCGCGTTCTTGGTGGTCATCAAGCATCTGCAGTTCCATTCTGCGCACCTTCTCTAGCGTTTGCTCAATAAGCTGGCGATTGAAGTTTATTAGGTCGGCAAGTATGGCTATAAGAAACGTGATAATACCCAGTACTGTTAATACACCACCAAGTATCAAAGACTGAAGATGGCCGTTACCGTCACCCATCAAATAGAAAATGAGAAAGCGTATAATGGGTATAAGGCCAATTAAGGTAATTATCGCCCCAATTAGCACAAAAACTCTTAACGGTTGATACATGGTGTACATGCGTACTATGGTGGTTAATTGGCGCTCTATAAATTTAGGAATGCTGGTAAAAAGGCGAGACTCTCGAGTTTTTGCATTGGTCTCTACGGGAACATGGGTAACAGCCATGTGCTTTTTACCTGATTGAATAAGCGCTTCAATGGTATAGCTAAAAGGGCTGATAATATTAAGCTGCAGTGCCGCTTCTCTGCTGTAGGCGCGAAAACCGCTTACCGCATCGGGTACTTGAACACCCGACACCTTCTTAACCACATAGCTGCCTACTTTCTGAAGCAGCTTTTTTAACGGGGAAAAGTGTTCAATATCTTGCGTGTTTCTGTCGCCTACTACAACGTCGGCTTTGCCTTCAAGTACCGGAACAACAAGCTTAGCGATATCCCAGCCCGCATACTGATTATCACCGTCGGTATTGACAATAATGTCAGCGCCACGTTTCAAACATTCGTCTATGCCTTTGCGGAAGGTGCGTGCAAGCCCTCTGTTATTTTTATTTTTTATTATATGGTGCACACCAAGCGATTTCGCTACCTCAATGGTATTATCGGTAGAACCGTCATCAATTATCATGTATTCGATAACGTCAATACCATCAATATGTTCCGGCAAGTCCTTCACGGTCTGGGGCAATGTACGTTCTTCGTTGTAGCAAGGTATTTGAATAATTAGTTTCATAATTTCCACTTAGCTAAGCATTGCTTTTATTTTCAGCCAATAAGTTCGTATGAACCACTTAATGCTAAATCGGCAGGCCAGTGCTTTACTGGCGTATACTGCGGCGTCTTTTGTTCTATTAGTTGAAAGTAACTCGTGAGTAATGTGTTGATAAATAAAGCCTAGATACGCTAAGCAATAGGTACGCAGCGAAGAACGTTTTAGCAGTAGGGCTCCTTTTTGGAATACTGTTACCTGATACAAGCGTTTTTCCAGCATGTTTACCACGGTTGTCATATTATCTTTTTTACTTGTATCAGGAATTAAATGTCGAGAGACTACGCAGGGGTTGTACAGTATTGTATCTGCTCGGTCTAGCGTTCGAAGATATAGGTCTCGGTCGCATTCCCAACGAATATTTTCGTCCATTCCGTTTATGCTTAAATAAAGCTCTCGTCTTATAATAGAGCAATTCAAATGCGCGAAACCATGGCTTTCGAGCAGTTCAGGAACGCTCACGACCATCGTTCCTTGAACGTCAGACTGCTTATATTGTAGTCTTTCAGCTAAATCTTCTAGCCATATAGGGCCTTGCTTCACGACACCGTCTACGAATACTGCTGTTTGATTCGTGTAATAGGCATCTACTGTAGCTTCACAATTGGCAATGCTTTCAAATGCTCGTGCTAGATGATCAGGATCAATCCATTCGTCGTCGTCATCGAGGAAGCAAAGGTATTTTCCAACGCCAACCAAGGCACCAGTGTTCATTGAGTAACTTTGACCGTGTCCAATGGGGCGTTTTATTTGATATCTAAAATAAACGTTTGAAGGCGTTTCCTTTTCAAACTGCTTGTAAGCTTCAAGAAACTCTTCATCAGAACCATCGTTTACAACAATTACTTCAAAGTTAGTGAATGTCTGAGATAAAACCGAACTTAGTGCCTTTTTGAACAGGTCGACTCTATTTCGAGTAGGGATCACGACACTAAAAAATGGGGTGTTTTTTACATCAGTGTTCGTCATAGCTTGCGTACCAATGGGTGTTCGTTGATAGTAAAAAAATCACCATTCAATGATTCTTCAAACCAATTAACGAAAGACAGTATTTTTTCTATAAACTCGCCACGTTCCCTATCATTTTTGACATAGGGAGTAAGACCAGCTTTCACACTAGGCGAGTGAAAAGATAAAATAAAATAAGTTTGTCCGAGTGCATTTTGAAATTTAACGACATTCTTCATATCAGTAAGCGAAAAGCCCTCTGGGGAGAGTCTATGTAGCTTAGCTCGGAAAACCTTCTTCAATACTTTTATAAACAAGTTTTCACTTGAGTATGAAGTTGGCGAAGAGTTGAAATAGTTGCGAACAAAAGAGAAGGGCGAAACAACAGCACTTGAATGTGGCCAGCTTAGGATTTTGTTTTCTAATTTTATATCGTTATTGAAGTTTCTAAAATCAGGCCCATGTTGATGTCGGTAATCAGCGAAAGGACTAATACTTACGTCAATCTTGTACCCTAATTCATTTAAAACTTGGTGCGTGTTATCCCCGATACCGTATCTTCCTGCGAGATAAGTTACTGGACGAGTTCCAGTTTGCTCGGAAATTTTGCTTGTTAGTTCTGCAAGCTTTGCGCGTTCTTGTTCGTAACCTAAATTACCTGGATAAGATAGATGCTCCGGAACGAACCCTACCGTTTGTTCAAAAGGAGGGTTGACCCATGGATGCAGGTGAGCTGCAAACTCAACTTTCTTTGATATCTCTTTACTTGCTTTAATATTGGCAATGCAATTCTGGCCTTGCGCACTACTTACAAATGGATAGTCCATTGCAAGCGTTGTTTTAGCGCCCATCAAAGAAAGAGACTGCACTAGGGCAAATAATTCTTCGCCATGAGATACAGAAGTAGCGTCAACGTTAAAGCCGCCTCCCCAGTCAAACTCTTCTTCCGTGTGAATGACTATTGCTAATTTAGGAGGGCATACATCGCCATCAGTCACTATAACTTTATTCCGTGTTTTAAAGTAAAAAGTAATCGTATCTATTCTTCAAATAGGAGTAAAGCGTAAGCTATATCAACTGAGCGTTTATTTTAGCTTTACTAGGTTTGCTGAGCTCGTATTTAAGCATTCTCTTAAAAGTTTTATGAAATTTCTATCGAATGCTAACTTTTGCTCTTCGTATCGAATTCTATTTTTTCTGCCAATGTCTTTTAGCTTGTCTAAGCCTGTCGATAGTATGAGTTCAATTGTGTTCTCTATATCTTCGATTGAACATTCGTTAATACTGCTGAAATATCGAGTACTCTTGCGTGAAACATTAAAGAGAAACAGGTCCTCACCAAACTCATTCATAGGAGCAGCATCAGTTACAGCTAACACTGCACTGGTTGACATAGCCTCGTTTATGCTGTGACCGAAGCCTTCAGCTTCAGATGGGCATAGGTGTATGCCACATTTGTTCATCAAAAATTCCAGTTCATCTTGAGGCAAAAATGAGCTAAGAATTTTCAAGTTTTCTGCCCTAAATTTCTGGTGCTCCTTCAGTCTGCTTACCACGGTGAGAGTGGGCCATTCAGGGTGCTTTTGCCAGGCTTGTAATAGTGGGATGGTGCCCTTTTGTTCGCTTTTTCCTGCTACGTGAAGATATTTACCGTAGTCTTTTTCGATAGTTTTATCTTGAATATCATTAGAGGTAAAGCCTGCAAACTCACAATGTAACCATCTAGCGCTGAGTTGTTTCAATGCGTACTTTGTTTTACAAAATACATGTACATTGTCGTCTATTTTTTGCTGAGTTTTGCTACGTAACCATTCTTGATTGGGAAAAAAAATATTGACATGAGTGTTAACCATTACCTCGCTATAAATTTCTTCAAAATGAATGGTAAGTTGCTTTTTCCCTAAAAAAATGGAGGAGAAAAGTTTTTTGAGAAGATTCCAACAGTTTACAGAAGTATGTTTAGTCCCATCAAACTCTCTAATTGTAATATCAGGGAAATGCTCCTTTATAACTTTACTCACGATCAGAGCATCATTTTTTAATCCTTGCGAGGAACCAAATACAACATTTATTTGCCAGTCGTCCATGAACTAAACCTAAACTGTTGGTTGTTTTTTGTTCGGTTTAGGTTAGCTCAAGTTGCGTCAAAATTTATATATTATTTTGTTATAGAATTCGAAGCCGTTAGAGTAATTAAAAACTCATCGAGTGCACTACTTATATTCAAATAACATTGCTCAAGCGCGTCGGGAGAACCGTCATACGGATCAGCGATTTCCTCTAACGGCCCGGCCGGAGGCGGTACGAAATGAGCCAAATTTAAAGCTCTATAACTATGATAATAACTGTTTAATAAATACTCATGTTTCAAGTCAAAGTAGATGACCAATTGTCCATGACTTTTTATCATAGATTGTGATAACCAACTAGAACGATGGCTGCTTAAATCTACGCCCCACTTATTAGCTTCCAGTATACACCGTTCGGGAGAAGGGCGGCTCTCTAGTTGATGAAATCCTGCTCCTTTTACAACTACGTTTATTCCTTGTCGGTGGAACTTTTTCTTTAACAGGTTTGCCGCAAACGGAGAACGCATTATATTCCCATAACAGACAACCAAAATTTCATTAATTGGTTCAGCTAGTAAGTTGGCGTATTGCTTTGCATTGTTAGAATGTTTTGACATCCTGAATCTTCGCTTTATTTTTTCTCCTATAAGTTCATTAATCTCACTGAAAAACGGACGAGTATCTCCCCATTGGAAGGTATCGATAGTATCGTTTCCTGTTAGCAGCCTAATGAAGCCAAATAAGCGAGGAAAAGCATTAGATAAAGCTTTAGCCGTTCCGTTTTGTGTCCTATTGCGTTCAAAACTGGCTTTTATATCGTAAAGATCGGATGTTAGACTTCTTGCGTGCGCTTTTAAATTGTACGTAAGCTTATAGCTTTTTTCATTAGTTAGTAGATAAGTAGCAAGAATTTTGGGGAAATCAACGCCCGCGAAAATAGCAAGTGGAAGGCTCCCCCAGAAGCGTGCATTAATTTCGATAAGAATCCATTCGTTCGAGCTACTGTTATATTTAAACTCAAACATGGCTACACCGCTATAGTTCAAGTGGATACAAATTTTCTGGCATGCATCAAGCATATCTGGCGGTAATAGGCATGCTTTTCTATATGAGCTTCCTCCACCGTGCTCAGGCTCAGACACTCGTTTGTGAGCAAACGCTGCCCTTACCTTACCTTTCCAAGAAAAGACAGATACTCCCATGCCTGTCCCTTCAAAAAACTGTTCAACTAAGCATTGATCATTTTGTTGTTTAAATAGTTCAATATCAGAGATTGAGCGGGCTATAAGAACGGTATTTCTTTGATTTAGCTGTTCACTTTCGTATGATTTGGTTGGTTTTAATACGAGAGGGAGCGAGTATTTAGAAATTAATGCTTCTGAAGAAGTATCATTAAACTCACAGTGTTCTCCTGAAGCGACATTAATTCCCAATTCTACGGCTAATTTTCTTGTTTCTTCTTTGTCAAATAGTGGGCCGAGAATATTCCGATCCGGGATTGCAAAGGTCGCCTTTGTTTTTTTAGCTTCTTGAATGTCCAGCAGTGGATACAATGATCTTTCATCACAAGGAACAATTAAATCATAATCCCCATCTTCTATAATGGCAGTAACTTTCGCCGAATATTCAATTTGAGTAAATGCCTGATAGTTTAGCTTGTAAACTTTTTTAATATACTTTGATCTTAAAGCAGGGGTAGTATTTATAAGCGTAACTATATCTACTTCCATACCGGCTGCCCCTAATGAGCGGATTACAGAGAGGAAACTCCTAGTATCTTCACCTAAAACTAACACGCGTTTTTGTATAAGTAACTGAGTCACACTTAAGAGTCCTGATTGAGTTTCTGGGCGAAAGAAAAAAGTGAATCAAAAATTTGCCACCTTGAAGGAGTATTTTCTGTTCGGAAAGCATGCCCCGTTTTTACTAGTATGCATTTCTCTATTCCAGCCGCTTCAGCGGCTTCCAAATCGCTGAACTTGTCGCCAACCATAAAACTTTTACTTACATCTACATCATGTTTACCGATGAGCTTGAGAAGCATCCCTGGCTTAGGTTTACGGCATGTACAGTATCTTTTATAGATGCCAGTTGCACCTGTAGGATGATGGGGACAGAATTCGATATCAGTGATATTAACACCATGTTTTGCGAGTTCTGTATTAAGCCAGTTCATTAAGTTGTGAAAATCCGATTCAGAGTAATATCCTCGCCCTATACCGGCTTGGTTTGTCACAATGAATAAGCTGTATCCAGCGCTCTGCAACAGTTTAAGGGCACTAATACAATTGTCAGTGAATTTAAAGTCCTCGATTTTGTGAAGGTAATTAATTTCTTGGTTTATTACTCCGTCACGGTCAAGGAAAATGGCTTTTCTATCAGTACTCATTACAAAGCCTTACTATTCATTTTATTTTTTATAGAAAATGCCACTTGGTTCAACAATTTTCTATCTTCGGGGGAAAAAAGAGGAAAAAATGTGGCTAAGAATATTGATATGAAGTAGGTCGTCGCGCCAACAATTGAGGTGAACAGAATTCTTACGATTAGATCGTTAAAAGTGCTGTAGGCCATGAAGATAAAAAACGACATTACTATCCCACAAATAAAGATAATACAGAACATTCTAATCAAACGCTTTGCACTCATTTTAACTACTACTGAAAGCCAGGCTAAGCTGCTCAAAAACATAAATACGCTAAATAGCGCCCTAAATTTTGCCAACGAATCAGGGCTGGTAAGAAGTTGATAAGTGAAGGAGAGAGATATAAGGGCGACAAAAAGTGTAATTAAGTCGTAGAGGAACACATGCCTTACTAGACCGCGGGACAATAAAGCATCGCTGACAAAGTCTCCTGTTGTAGCGCTGAGGGTTAAAATTGCGAGTGTTGCTAGGATAGGGGAATAAGCTACCCATTGTTCACCTAGTAGCAACATCGTTATGTCTTTTGAGAGTAGGAAAAGTCCTATCGACATTGGCGTACATAGAAGTAGCATAATGAAGCATGTTACATAGATACGATCAAAACCTTTATCTTGCCTGTTACCCATAGACATAAATGAGAAAAATACTTGGAACAGAGGTCCTACAAGCTCTCTTGATGGTAGCATAGCAATATCTTTTAACGTGTTGTAACCGCCAACATTCGATAGACTGAAAAACGAAGCAGCAAACCATACGTCGAACTTCGCGCGGACATGTGCAACGCCATTTCTCAACAGTAACCATTTCCCAAAATGCAGAGGTTTTCTGAAATGTTTGAAAGTGAAAGTCGTACGCTCATTTAAAAACACATAACTCATGCAACACTGAGCTAAAGCGTTGCTTAACATTCCTATTACGAGTGCCCAGTAATTCGTATAAAGGTAAGCAATGGTAATCGATATAACGCTACCTGCAATTTGCCCAAATACTGCAAACTTAGCAAAGTGGTGAAACGAAAGCTCGCGTTTCAAATGAATAATAAAACCATTGTTGGCTGCGTTGACTAACGGTAGAAAACTTAGCGTGATAAGTGGAAACAATAAATCTTCCCTTTCTAGCAGTGTTACCACAAAGGGCGCGAGACATACAAGCAGAATAGTGAGACTTGTTTTGATTCCAAAATTTAAAGTCCAGCAGGCACACAGTTCTTCCTTTGATACCGTTAATTTTTGAACGTAATATTGATCGACACCAATATCAGTAAATACACTCGTGGCCTGAATAACTAGTAGTAATACAGCGAAGGCACCAAAGTCCGCAGGGGTAAGTAGCCTAGCCAAAAGAAAAACGGAAAGAAAGCCTAAAATTCGGTTAAACCAAGCTGCACCTAATACCCAAGTGGAACTTTTTAAAAGTAAATTATCCTCGCTCATTTAAAAGGTTTTCCGAAAGCCTAAAACGGGATCTAGATTCGTCAATCCAGCGTTTTAAAAGTAAAAGAGGGCGTTTTCTTTGGAAGCTAGTGATTATCAAAGTTTCTTCATCGCTACATAATGAAGCTTTGTACTGACCTCGTCCACCCATAAAATCATATGTAGTCTTGCCTTCTCCTGCATAAAGAGATATCGCAAGCGCATGAGCTACCAAACCCGGTTTTAATTTGTTGTCATCTTCATATTTTATGCCTGATAAGTAGAAGTATACGTAACCATGGTGTATAAAATTGTAGAGAAAGCAAGCAGACACACCATCTACACTTAAAGATAATATATCTATGCATCCGCTACTAAAGTTACGCTTTATCAGCTCTTGGTGAAAATCTTTAAACCGTTGATTATTGAACCCACTTTTACTTCCTGTCCATCTCATACGATGAAGTTTTCCCGCGTCCGAGAGCATTTCTAGCGCTTCTTCAAGAGAGTCTGCACGTTTTAATTTGACGTCACCTTTCTCCTTTAGAAGTTTTATTGAACGTCTGATTTGATGTCTGGTGTTCTTTGATAAGGTAGCAAGATAGTTATCTAAACACGCAAACTCAGGTTTCAAAGTTGTTGAATAACTTTTAGTTTCCCAGATTGTTCTTGGAAAAAGGTGTGTAGAGCAGGGGGTTTCAGAAATTTCTTGTCTGCTAACCCCCAATATGAATTCATCTACAAATGGATATTCTGCGGTTAGATGGTCTAGCACAACAGTTCGAATAGACCATTCTCTTCCTCTTGGGCATAGAACGTCGTTGTATTCACTCCAGATTTGGTCAAAACTCTGTTTCCCAGTTCTGTTTATCCAAAGTTGATTCGTAGAGTAAAAGGGTTTGTTTTCTTTATGGATAGAAAAGAACGCCATACCAACAACTTGGTTGTGCTCATAAACAGTAATCAAATTAGTATCGTAGTTGACCATTTTTAGCCAACAACCGATCCACTTCCAGCTAGTAAAAAAGCTTTTACTCGAAAGTTTTTCCAATTTGAGCCATTCATCTGCAATATAGGTTAACTGCTCTTTTTCTAATTTTTTAGTTGTTACGGCTAGAGAGTTCATAAGAAGTGCAGTCTTTTGCTTATCCAATCCATTTTTAGGCTTCTAGAATAGAGCCATTAGAGATTTTAAGCAATCGCGGACTCGCTCAGTTTAGTATTCACCACACGTTGGAGCTTCGATGAAATTGTCATTACAGCTGTTTGTAAGTTTTTTGACTGTGTTAACAGTTTTTATAGTGTTAATGATTTCTACAAAGCCTATTTTGACCATTAGTAAAAATGTCTCTGGCAGTGTTGTTAAGAAAGCGTATAGCTCTCTTACAGAATTAAGAGAAGAGTTACTAAATGACGACCAAAACTTTGCAGTTAGTCTGTCTGAAGATGAACTTAATAGCATGCTTTTGTTAGCCAATGACCTGGCGGGTGTCAATATGAGGATAAATCTTGGTGTAAATAATGGGATTTTTGTTTTTCAATTGGACACTAGAATGCTTAGCCAGCCTCTTTACATAAATGGGCTTTGTTTATTAGGGGGGGCCGCAGAGAAATTAATAGATGAGTGTAAAATAGGAACAATTCCGATAAATGGAAAAGTGGTGGAGTTTTTTATTGCTAAAAGCGCTCTACTTTTCGGAGGGAGAGAATTGGCGGAGTTACTTGAAGATTCATTCAGTTCGGTACAAGTAGACCATGGGTACCTGGTTGGGGAAATGACAAAGTCTCAATCACTAGGAGAGGACATTCGCCAAGGAAAGAGACAATTCGTTAATGTATCTAAAAGGTTATTTCAAAATGCTACTGTACACAAAGACGCGGTAGCAGTTTATATTGATGCGTTAAATTCTATTCCACATTCTGAAACCCGTTTAAGCGTCTATATAGCTCAAGCTTTTAAAACTGCTAAAGCTTTGCCAAATGCTATGCCACCGAAAAAAGAAAATGAAGCTGCCCTGTGGGCAGTTGCGATCTTAGTTGGGTCGAACAAGTTTGCCGATATGATTGGACTAGATAGTTTGCCCTATAACTTAAGAAGCACTCAAATAAATGGTCGTTTCGACCTTAGCCTACATTATGTTTATTCCATGATTATCGAAATGACCACTAATGTTTCGTTGAGTAATAAGATAGGGTTGTATAAAGAGCTGCTAGACAGTGAAGGTGGAAGTGGTTTTAGTTTTGATGACTTGGTTGCTGATAGAGCAGGAACAAAGTTAGCTCACGTTGCTACATTGGACAATAAGCATGCTGTTCATATGCAGACGTTGTTTGCTTCAAATGAAATTATTCTTCTGCCAAAGTTAGACTTCCCTAAAAACAACTTAAAAAGTAATAACTTCGAATTATATTTTGGAGGGGCTAGGAATAGTGAACTTGAAGCTATAATAAAACGCATTGAAGCAGCTATCGAAAACTTAGAAATATATAAGCTTTAAGTCAAATGCTTATTTTAACCAGTACGATAATCTGTTAAAGAGTGCTATAACTACATAACGCTATTTATCTTTGATGAGGGAGTATGAAGTGGGGTTTGACTACAATGAAGCCTTTTCTAGAAATATCGGGTGGGTAACCGAAGAAGAGCAAACAAAGTTAAAGAATACAAAGTTAGCAATCGGTGGGTTAGGTGGTGTTGGCGGTGACCATGCTATTGTATTAGCTCGTTTAGGTATTGGTCATTTTCACATTTCTGATATGGACGCCTACGACTATGTTAATTTCAATAGACAAGCCGGAGCTAATGTAAATACGGTTGGTAAAGACAAATCGTTAGTTATGGAAGAGACGCTAACCTCAATAAACCCATCCGGAAGTTTAAAGAACTTTCCTTGCGGTATCTCTGAAGATAATTTAGATGAATTTTTAGATGGCGTTGATTTATATGTTGATAGCTTAGATATATTCAAGGTCGACATACGTCGAAAAGTTTTTCAAGCATGTTATGAGAAAGGTATCCCCGCCATTTCTGCTGCGCCAATGGGTATGGGCACAGCATTGATGTGTTTTTTACCAAATAAAATGAGCTTTGAAGAGTATTTCTGTCTAGAAGGTGTTGATTTCGAAGAGCAAATACTCAGGTTTGTGGTAGGTATGTCACCGAGTATGCTGCAAAGGCATTACCTTGTAAAAAAGGCGAGTGTTAATTTCACAGAGGAAAATTCTAAAGTACCTTCTACTTGTATGGGAATATCTCTTGCCGCAGGAGTCTTATGTACTAATGCGTTAAAAATTCTTTTAGGAAGGGGGGATGTAATTCATGCACCGCAAGGGCTTCATTTTGATGCTTACCTAAATAAACTTGTCAAAACCAACCGACCAGGTGGGAATAAGCACTGGAAACAGCGCTTTATGTGTTGGTATTTGAAAAGGCTTCTTGCAAAAGGTGATGATTAGTACGCTTGGAGTGTGTTCACAGAGAAGCATCTAGAGTTGAGAAAGGCAAAATAAAAAAGCCCCAGTGATTATACGTTGGGGCTTTTTTAGATTTAAAAAACAGCTATATCGTTTACTTAATTACTTGCGACGACGGCGGCTAGTACTTACTAAACCAAGCAGACCCAAACTCATAAGGGCTATTGTTGAAGGTTCGGGCACTGCAGCAAAAGATATCGAGCCGTCGTGATTTCCCGCTAATGTTGTTGTGCCATCTCCGTTGTCTGTTATAACTACCTGAGTTGCATCAGTATTGTAGTCTACGCTAGCAACAATATTAACAAAAGAAGTAATCAGATCATTAAACGAACCCGTAGCGAAATTAAACATATCACCTACCATAACGCCGTTCACTGTTCCTGTTCCTACTGAGCTCAAGATCCCAGCTAGGTTTTGACCGCCAGCAGGTGTGTTTATAGTGTCATATACATCAATTGTAAATAGCTCGGTAAATGTGTCAGCTATCGTAGCTTCTAGTGCCTCATAGTAGTAAAACGTTATAGCTCCACTATCATAATCAGTAACCAGTTCAGTACCAGATATTGTACCCGATAGATTGAACTGAAAAGTTAGCCCCCAATCTGCCTCATAATTGTTATCACTAGGGCCAAACTGATTTAGGGAATCCCGGGGGGATAAATCGCTGATACCGTTTAGGCCTAATGAATCAAATGCATCCGCCACTGAACCTGATAAATTTACTCCACCGGACGTGTTAATGTTGCACCCTGAGGAAAGTGATAATGCATTACAGTCGGCAACAGTGGTTGATTGATAATTGTATAGTAATTCGTTTAGCCAGCCAGTTGTAGTTGGTCCAGCGGCGGTATTCGGGTTTAGGCTGCTATCGAAATCTACACCTACATCTATATAAAACTCTTCAGCAGATAAAGCGGTAGTCGCGAGCGTTAGCGCAGCGCCTATTGTAATGTGTTTTAATTTCATTTTTGAATCCTTGTAACAAAACTAAATATTCTAGTAAGGCTGCGACATCAAACACTTCAAATCCTTTCTGCAACCGTTCGGTGATACTTAATGCGAAAAGCGCGCCAAGTAATTATTCTTTAATTATCATAGTTTTATAAAACAGGTTCTTCGTAGATGTAAAATTGTCTGACAAATAGTATTATTCGAAAAACAATTAGCCTGCGCTTTTTGCCGTGTTGGCTTCATTTAAATGCTTCAATATTTGCTCATTGTCTGGGGCAATCTCAAAAGCTTTATTCAAAATAACGGCTGCTTGTTCAACGTTGCCACTTTTCAAAAGTGCGTAACCATAAGTGTCTAAAACTGTAGCACTCTCCGGGGCTATCGCAAAAGCCCTCTCCCCATACTCCAGAGCTTCTTTAAATCTCTCTTGCTTAATCAACTGCCAAGATAAGTTGTTAAGGATGATGAAGTTGTTAGGTTCTGAATTCGCTAATACTCGATAATGCATAATAGACTTTGTTACATCGAACTTTGAAAAAATGCTTGCCAAAGTTAACCTAATCGTTGCGTCATCAGGTCGGATTTGGAGGTGTTCTTCTAGAAATTTAACCCCTTGACCTGGTGTGTTATTGTTGACGTTAGCACTATATATAATTGAAGCCGTCCTAGAAGAATAAGAGGTGTTATAATAATCAGTTAGAGCTTTAATTGCCGAAGGGAAGTCTCCTTTTGCATAAGCTATATGTCCTATAATACTTTTATATTCAGGAGTATTTTTCGACTCTTCACTAAGTAGTTCTACAGCTCTTTGCGATTCTTTAATTTGCTTATTTAATATCAGATAGTGCGCCCGCAATAGTTGAAATTGCGTAGAAGTAGGAAATCTTATCAGCGCTTTTTCTGTTTCTCGTAGCGCTTTATCAAATTTGCCAGTTTTATCAAACAACATGACAGGGAATAGCCATGGCTTGATGTTTGTAGGCGTTGTGTTTCTCCAATCTTGATAAACACCTAACGCCTGCAATTCATCCCCGTTGATTAAAAAAGCTTCGGCCCATAATTGCCAGAACTTGTCTGGGGCGTGTCTCCTCGATTTTACTAATTCAAAGGTATCAATAAGCTCTTGTGACTTACCCTCAGACAGCAATGCTTGCGCATAGCTCGTAATGTATTGAAAATTTTCTGGCGATTCTTTAATTTTTTTCCGGTAAAGGGAAAGAGCCGATTCTATTTCTCCATGTTCTTTCTCTAACGAAAAATAATTAAACAAAGTAGTGCCTGTAGCTTTTGCAGATTTTGCTAACTTTTTTTGCAGTTCGATAGCTTTGTCGAATTTTCGCTCCTCAATTGCTTTTTTTGTGTAAAAATTGATGGAATATAAATTTAAACTATCGAGTGAAAGAGCCTTGGCATGTATTTCTTCTACTTTTTTAAGGTCACCTAGTTTCAAGTACACAGTTGCCGCAGTATTGAGTGCTTGAAGATTGTCGGGAGATTTTAGTAACCAATCATCTACTTGTCCTTTTGCTAATGATAATTGGTCAGTGTTAATGTAGCCTTCGATTAATGCAAACCTTGTGATAGTTTCATCGTCTATCGATAGTGACTTTTCTAAATCTGAGATACCGCTTGCGTCATTTAAACTTAATTTGAGAATACCAATTTTCGCTAGAGACCCTGCGTCATTTAGATTATTGACTTTTATCTTTTTTAGCAAACCTTTTGCTTCGTCGGTCATTCCCTTATTGACTAGGTCAGCGCTTAACTTAAATAAAAGTTGTTTGTCCTTATCGTCAATGAAGGAATAATTACCCATATCCTTTAAAGCATCTGAGGTATAACCTAAGTTTATCTTAATATCAGATAAAATTTTGTTCACTGGGTGAGTGGCAGCTACGCTTTTGCTGACTGGAAGTAAGTATTCAAATGCTTGTTCGTTTTTTCCTAAATTATAGGCAGCCACTCCAGCATATAATTTCGCGATGACATCATCGGGCTCACTGAGAAGTGCGATATCCATGTGCCGTATCGTCGATTCAAAACTATCTTCATTAAACAAAACAATACCTTTCAATATATTCGTATAATGATGATTTGGAAACGAGGATAGAATTTGATTAATGAGAGTATTTGCCTGCTCAAATTGGGCTGTTTTAGTATAGCTGTCAGCTAATAGAAGCTTCCCCTTGTTGTTTGATGGCTGATTTTTATTAAATTGTTCAAAGCTCTTTACTGCATTTTCATAGTCACCTTCCTTGGCGTACAGTTGCCCTTGAAGAAGTCTTGCTTCATAAAAATTCGCATTAGTGCTAAGTAAATCCTCAAGCAAAATTTGAGCATTAGCATAAGCCCCTTGCTCACTTAAAAGATAAGCTTTTCCAAATGATGTATAGTCTGCTGCATCTGCAAAAATTTCTGCTTGTTCTAAAGCTTGTTTAGCTTTGATAGGATTATCTAGAGCTGAGAATGCGATGGAGCGATATACATAAATTTGGGTAATTAAGGCGTTGGAGGCATCTGGGAGGGTTTCCGACTTTTCTATTATCCCTTCGTAATCTTCCTGAAAATATAGAACGCGATAGAGCAACTCTATTACTTTATTATTATTTTTTTCTTTTGAAAGGATGAATTCTAACTCTTTTCTTGCGTTAGCATACTGCCCGCTTTGCAAATAAACATTTGCAAGTAATTTTCTTCCTTCAAGAGAATCTGGATTGTCTTTTACGAGATTTTTTAGCTTTATTTCGGCTGTTCTAAAGTCGTCTGATTCTAGTGACTTCTCAGCATCATCCAACAAATTTTGCGGTGTTTGCTTAGAGCAACCTGCATTGATTGCTAAGCACACAAAGAATATCAGTAATTTGTTCATTTTCATTCCTTCGATAAGCGTCAACGCTGCTAACAGGTAGATACTAACAGTTATGTCTTATAAAACAAAAAGCTCGCCTAAGCGAGCTTTTTGTTTTCTATCGAATGTTACGAACGCTTACTTAATAGCTTTTTTGCGAGACAAAGTGCCGATGGCAAACAATGATAAACCAAACAAAGCGACCGAAAATGGTTCTGGCACGACCGCAAAACTAACTGAACCGTCATGAGTACCACTCAAAGAAGTCGTTCCGTCACCATTATCGTTAATTGTCACGAGGTTTGCGTCAGTGTTGTAATCAATATTCACAGCGAGGTCTTGCTGATTTTCTAATACTGAAGCAAACGTACCAGAACGCACATTAAAAAAGTCGGTAATCGCTACGCCGTTTATAGAGCCTGAACCAAATGAAGAGATAAAGCCTCTCAGAATTTGTCCGCCTGGAGAATTAGATGTTCCATATACGTCAACGGTAAATAGTTCAACAACTGCTGTTGAAATATCACCGGTCGCGAGTGTTGCAGAGTCGTAATAGTAAAAGACTACAGCACCGTCAGAGTAGTCTGTGACTAAATCTGATCCACCGATAGTACCCTCGACATTAAAATTGAATGTGATGCCCCAGCTTCCAGAATAATCGTTATCGCTTGGGCCGGATACGTCAAGAGTATCAAACGGACTAAGGTCTGTAACCCCATTTGTACCGAGCGAGCTCAAAAACGCACCAAACGACGTTAGGTCCGCGCCTCCCGATGTATTGATGTCACAACCACCAGCAAGTTCTGCAGCAGAACAAAAGGCCGTAGTGTTCGATTCGTATTTGTGAAGGAGTTCAGTAACCCAACCAGTGGTGTTTTGGTCAACGGCAACGTCACTGTTTTTCGATGCATCGAAATCAGCTCCGTTATTAATGTAGAATTCATCGGCTAGTAACGACAGTGAAACTACGGGCAGAGCGAGTATTGCTACCAATTTTAATAAACGCATGATTTACCTCAATACATCAACAAAAAATCATATCATTGCTGTTGAAAGCAAACGGCGCGCCAATTTTGCAACATGTTGTGAATGCAAACCTTTTTGCGCATTTTCCGCGATTTGATAGCGGGGTTGTAAAAAAAGTTGACAATTATAGGCGCAGTCCAGCGTGCTTTGTAGAGGGAGTGATACAGGTCTGGTTAGCCTCGAAAATTTCCCGTCTAATTTCAGTAAGAAGTTCCCCAAAGCCCTTTCTAAGGTTCGCAGGCACTTCCATAGGATTAATAATAAATGGTGCTCTTTGACCATGATAGTCAACTACCGAGCCAATTTGTTTAAATGGAAGCCCAACCAATCTCATACTTCTAGCCAGTCTAGGTTCAACCATAACGTAACAATGATGGATATTTTTCTCGATTAAAACAGCAGTTGCTGAAAGGTACAATCCTACTGCAATAAATGGAAAGCAGCGTAACTCAGTCTCTGAATATGTATGCTCATTTATTGCACCGATGGCTGCGCCGTCGAACTCATCCATTTGTCTTCTACGAAAATGTTCCGGAACTGCTAATCTGGAAATTTCTACAATATCTTTGCGCTCGAAGTTTGACGGTAAGAATTCTTCATCTTCTATACTATCTTTGCAGAAGACTTCAATTGGAAGTCTCTCTTCTTCTGATTGAGAGGTTATTATACGAACTGTCCCTGCAAATGTAGAAGATAACCTATGTTTAATGAGGCAGTGGATCGAATGTGAGTCGAAGTCGTCGGTTTCTAGTTTATTTGCTCTCATCGGTTCAAGTTTAAGTTCTTCTGCATATACGTTATGGCGTATACCAAATGAAGCTTTGATACTTTCCGTGCTGTTAGAAACATCAGGCTCAAAATAGGTGGCGAAATGCGAAGCAATCGATTCGGCGTCTTGTCTGTTTCTCATTTTGATATTCTCTACATTTTTCGTTATATATCTTAATACGCACTCAGCAATACTTACTAAGTAAACCAAACCTTCTTTTGAGTTTGAATTCGACTAGGCCAAAATATTCATGTAAAGCCCTTTTTATTATAGTTAAGTTCTTGGGGTCTGGTAAATTAAGCTTAAGTACAATTTTGGGTTTTACTAAAAAGTCGGTGGGAGCAGCGTTAATGCTTACTCCACAAAATTTGAGGTAGCTACTAGCTCTCAGCATATGGCTTGCCGAAGTGACCAAAGTTAAAGATGAGAGGGTTATATTCTTAACAATACCTTGAATTTCGGATTCAGTGTCATAACCTATTGGAACTTCGATAATATCTTCACTTTTAACGTTGTGGCGTTCGAGAAATTCGCGGGCGTAGCGGCTATAAGCGCTTGGCCAATTTCCAAATTTTCCGCCGGCAACAATTATTTTGGCTTCACGAGTTTGATAGATATCAGCCGCGTGTGATAATCGTAGATAAGAGCATGGCGGCCACCTGTTTGCGTATGGAACACTCATTTCATCGTAATAGTTACATGCCATTACTAAAATAACTTGCTGTCCGTCGTTAGTGTTTTTCTTATTCTTAGCGTGTTCGCTGTTAACTGAGTGGTGCTCTAATGGATGCAATAAAGCTGATGAAAGAAAAGATTGACTACAAGAGAACAGTAAAATAAGAGCAAATAAGATAGTATAAAAAGAGTAATTTTTCTTTTTAACTAGTAACAACAGTCCTGATATTATTACTAGAATAGAAAAATGTATCAAAGGACTGGTCAATATATTTGCAAAAGTGCTCAACATTCTATTTTTGATTAAATTAACCTTTGCTATTGTTTTACCACCTATTTGTGTAGCAACGCCAGAGATAATATTATGAAATCAACGTTTTTTTTAATTGTTTTGTCTATATTTCATATTCTTAATACTGTTTATGCTAGTGATTCTCTTTCACTCCCACTTATAATAAAAAAAGTGCAACCATCAGTTGTAGGTGTTGGGACGCTTACTCCTATAGAAGGAAATTTAGCACAATTAAAAGGGACAGGATTTGTTATTGGGGGAGGGCGCTATATTGCAACAAACTATCACGTTGTATCAGAAACACTTTCCCAAGAAAAAATTCAAAAGCGTGTTGTTTTCGTCGGTACTGGACGTAAATTTGAACTGCATGAAGTCGAAATAGTAGACTTTGACCCAGTATTCGACTTGGCGATTCTCGAAATTGTGACAGATAAAGTTGTACTTCCTTCAAAGTTCACGTTTCGCGAGACTGAAAGCATGGTTGAACCAGGCGTAGAAATAGCTTTCACAGGGTTTCCGATTGGTAGTGTTCTTGGATTGTATCCGGCTACTCACAAAGGAATTATTGCTGCAGTAACACCTGATTCCAATCAAGCAAATTCCTCATCTCAACTCAATTCCCAACTTATTGCTAGACTACAGCGAAAATTCGATGTTTATCAATTAGATGCTACGGCTTTTCCTGGTAATAGCGGAAGCGCTTTATATGTAGCTAATTCAGGTGAAGTTATTGGCATTATAAACAAAGTAATGGTTCAAGGGGGGAAAGAATACGCGCTTTCATCTCCAAGCGGGATTACCTACGCAATACCTGTAAAGCATTTGCGAAATTTGGCGAGTAGGAATAATATAAAACTATAAATAAAAGAAAGCGTCAAATTCCTTTACACTTTTTATCAATGTAATAGTTAACCTTTTGTTTAACGTGCATAAAATATTTTGGCTGACTTTTTGCATCAGGTTTTGATATTAGTGTTATTGGACAAACGTATTCAAATGATGGGTTTGGATTAGATATATGCAAAAGTTATCAAGACGTAAATTGTTAAAAGGGACAGCAAAATCAGCCCCTTTACTTGCTTTGGCAAGTAGTAAGTCGGTTTGGGCGTCTGGCTGTATGTCTATGTCGGGTTCTCTGTCAAACAACTTCTCTAACAAAGTTACATACGAATGTAACGGCTCGGCTGGGTGTACTCCAGGTTTCTGGAAAAACCATGTTCAAGCATGGCCGAAATTCTTGTTTCCGGGAATATTTCTATTTTCAAGCGATAAGTTTAAAGTTGCGTGGGATTGGACGATGGGCTCGCATGCTCATTTAAGCAATGATAAAAAGTATTATGGCTGGAGCAGTGACTCAATACGAAAATATGCAAATATGGACAATCATGGTAGCTATTCTCAAACATGGGTTGGGCTATTGGAAACCATGTGTCCAAGCTTCATAACCAAAGAAACACTGTGGCAATCTTTGAATGAAGGTTTCGAGGGGGGGGAAAAAGAGGCGGAGTACCACATGGCAGCTGCTTTGTTAAACGCAGCGCATGATGGAATAGATTATGGTTATGATATGGTTCAGTTGCTCACTTTTTGTAAAAAAGCAGAGGAATCGAATAGTAAACAAACGCTTCATCGATTCATAGATTCTCTAGTGTCTTTGAATGAACGTGGAAATATTGATGCTCCAGAGATTCAAACGTTTTCTACTTCGGATCTTGAAGAGTGTTATAGTCCTTTAAGTCGACGAAAGAAACGTAGCCGTTTTTCATATAGTAGTTACACAGCGCAGAGTAGTTCCGAAGATACGATAAATACGTCTAGAATTATAGGTGACTCTTCAGATTACCCTTCAATAAGTTAACGATTTTGTTTAATGATTTTATACAAATAACTGAAACTGATTCTATTGTTGTTTTCTATCATAGTGGTACTGGGCAGACGTTAGTTTTTGGTCACGACATAAAACCTCTCATAGCATGTTTGGGGTCGTCTGTTCCACTGGACGATCCCCAAGTTGCCGGATATCAAGAAACGATAAGCACATTGAGAAAATTTGATATGCTAGACAACTAATCAGAAAAATGGAGTTTATTGGTGAGTAGTAACAGTTGTGTAGTCAGAACTTCCCCATTTTCTTTTAAAGTTTCTTCACGTTTCCCTTCTGTAATCAAAAATCTGTCCACACTATATCCAGCTTCGCTGTTGTCGACTTTAGGTACTGCAGATTTCAATGTTTCAATAGATATGCCCTACGTCTCAACTATTCCGCTTTTTAGACGCGCACTATTTACTCTTGACGGTTTTGCTCCCTTTACTCGAGGCCCTAGTAATCACAGTCACGCATTGCTTGAGTGGGGGATGAATTGGTGTGTATCTAAGTATGGTGCAGATAGGCTAATAATTCATGCCGCTTGCGTTGCGAAGAAACACAAAGCCATTTTGTTATCTGGTGATTCAGGAAGTGGTAAAAGCACATTATCTTGTGCATTAATGAATGAATCCTATAGACTATTAACCGATGAACTAACCCTTGTAAATTTAGAAGACTCATCCGTAACGCCCTTTGTAAGGCCAATTAGCCTTAAAGACAAAGCGATAGATGTAATTCAAAGAAGATACCCTTTCGCAGTGATGGGGCTTGTCGCTCATAACACTCATAAAGGTACTGTAAGTCACTGCCGCCCCTCTGACCTGAGTTGGTCAACAATGATGGAACCGGCCGAAATCCGTGGTATTGTCTTTCCTAAATATAGTGCGTCAACTACTGACATTGAAGTCTCTAGAATTTCGAGCTTAGATTCGTTTATGAAGTTACTTGAGCAAGCTTTTAATATCCATATTTTGGGCTCAAAAGCAATCCACATACTTCAGCAAATATGTGAGCGGACACCAGCATACGAAATTACTTATTCCGATACGCAGCGAGCAATTGATTTTGTGAATGAACTATATGAAAGTGACGACTAGCAATCTCCTAATTGATCTCGTTACAAAAAAAAAGAGCACGCTTCAGTTGGAAAAAAGTGAGTGGTGTGATGTCGTTGCGTTATCTAGACAGCTAGGTTTCCTTCCGTTTCTTTACCATATTTCACTTGAAGAAAATACCTTTTCATTAATGCCTAAGAGTGTAGCTAGTCAGCTCAAAAGTGCATATTACGAGTTACTTAAACAGCATGACTCGATTAATTGGCATCTGGCACAGTTGCGCAAAAACAACCCTTCAAGTTTAAAAATTACCCTGCTAAAAGGTGCTGCTTATATTGCTGCTGGCAAAAGAAACGCCGCTTATAGACTGTTATCAGACATTGATTTGCTTGTGGAAAGGAAGTTTCTTAATGACGCTGAGTTTTGGCTATTTATAAATGGTTTTGCTGTTTCAGTTTCTGACGAATATGACGATTATTATTATCGGCAATGGATGCATGAGTTGCCACCCTTTGTTAATTCAAAAAGTGGTTTAATCGTAGACTTGCATCATAATTTACTACCAATAAGCTCTAAACGTCATATAAATGCCTCTCTTATAGTAGACAGTGGTACAGAGTTAGAGGAACATTATATAGTTCCAAGTGATGAAGATTTAATTATTCATTCTGCTGTGCACTTGATACAGGACAGCGTTTTTGACCGTTCACTACGCGACTTGTGTGACCAATACTGGTTGCTAACTGACTATATTGAACAGAATATAACGAGTGCGCAGTTAATCGACCGAGCTATAAAACTGGCGTTAGGCACTGATCTTGCTAAATCTTTTTCGCTGATGAGCGAAGTGCTGAATCTTCCTCTTACTGACGAAGAGTCTGATTTTGTGAAGCAATCGTTAAGACGAAAGCGATTATGGGTCTTGGAGAAAAGGTGCTACATAATTATGCTCCATCAACCAGTGAAGTCAGAATGGAGAGTCAAGCACCATGTTGCATCGCTTTATTTGTTCGTCAAAAGTCACTTGATTAAAATGCCTGTTAAGCTGCTTATCAAACATGCGGGAATGAAATCGTATAAAAGGATTATTGGTTTGTTTAAAAAACAAGAGAAGGGCTCATGAAAATCTTAGTCACCGGAGCAGCTGGTTTCATTGGTGCAGCTGT
>CEUP01002228.1_pt1 | contig 50350 bp, 45 predicted proteins | sample 531371 | NCBI WGS metagenome assembly CEUP01 (sample SAMEA2622738, study PRJEB7988) | marine metagenome | biome: marine biome (ENVO:00000447); feature: marine epipelagic mixed layer (ENVO:xxxxxxxxx); material: "saline water (ENVO:00002010), including plankton (ENVO:xxxxxxxx)" | depth 150 m
CGTGTCTGAGATTTTTTTATTGGTAAAGAGCCATTGGGCTTCTTTCGCTCGCTTAAAGTTGAAACCTACTTTGTAGCGCGCTTTGATACCAAGAGTTAATAAGCTAGCTCTCAGAGCCAACTGCATATGTACTAACACATCAAATCGGCGGCTACTCAGTTGTTGCCACACATCTTGCATGCCTTTAAGGCCAGCTTTTTTATCAAAAACAACCAGTTCGACATTCTCTAAGCCATCCAGTAGCTGCGCTTCTATTTTTCCTACTACCCAAGTCACTTTGGTTTCTGGCCAATAACGTTGCAAAGCCTGAATGGCAGCAACAGCATGGCAAGTGTCACCAATGGCAGATAAACGAAGAAAACACACTGACTTAGGCGCAGCATTGAACAGAGGCATGGCAAGGGCTCAAAGATTTAAGTTGGCTAGAATTATGCAGATAAGCTCAAGAAATGTAAAATAGCCAGCAATTCTCTTATTCAAAAGGTTAGCTATGAACCCTGAACAAAGCGGCAAACCAGGAGCAACGGGTATCACTCGTATTGTTAATGCTACTGGGTACTCGATACAAGGTTTAAAGGCGGCATTTCGCCACGAAGCTGCAATCAGGCAAGAAATTGGGTTGTTGGTCGTCGCAATTTTGGCGTTGTTGTGGCTATCTCTACCAGTAGTCGAAACTATCTTGATGCTCGCAACAGTTGTCTTAGTTTTGGTCGTGGAATTAATCAACTCCGCTATTGAAGCTGTTGTTGATCGAGTTGGTACCGAAAGACATGAGCTTAGTGGTCGCGCAAAAGATATTGGTTCTGCTGCGGTACTTGTAGCTCTCACTTTAGCGGCCTTTACTTGGGGCTATATCCTTTACCACCACTTTTTCGCCTAATTACAATCTTAGAATTGATTAAATTGAGTTTCGTAATCCGCAATGAGGCCGCTAGTGATTAAACAATATAAGTCTTCTCATCAGGTTATCTGGTACGACGATCAATTGTTACGAGAGGAACCAGAGCAAGCGTTTAATGTCGATTACTGGCAAGATAATGGGCTAGTTATTGGTAGTGCCGAAGGGCGAGGAACGACTTGGTTTGTAAAAACTCAAACTATTACAGCAGCGCTCCGTCACTACCGTCGTGGTGGTTTATTTGGCAAGTTAGTTGCGGATAGTTACTGGTTTAGTCACTGGGAAAACACTCGCAGTTACGCCGAGTTCCACTTACTTAAACAGTTAGCAGATGCTGGAGTTAATGTACCTAAACCTATTGCAGCTAGAGCAAGCAAGCGTGGCTTGTTATATAAAGCCGATCTGCTGAGTGAAAAAATCGCTAACGCCTCAGACTTAGTCGATATTCTTCAAAATAGAGCGTTGTCCGCCAAGGAATACCAAGTCATTGGTCAAGAGATTGGCAAGATGCACAAAGTAGGCGTGAATCATACGGATTTGAACATACACAATATTTTGTTGGATGCTGATGGAAAAGCTTGGATCATCGATTTTGATAAGTGTTACCAACAGCGCGGAACGAATTGGCGACAGGGTAATCTAGATAGGTTACTGCGTTCGTTTAGAAAAGAGCTCAATAAGCGTTCTATTCGTTGGACAGAAGCGGACTTTCATCATTTATTAACGGGTTACCAGCAGGAGTGCTAAGCCGTTATCACTTGCTATCAGAGCAAAAACATTAAGAGTTATTTGGATATACGATGTCTTTTAAACAAAAACTTCATGCCCACGGCTGGTTTATTCTCGTCAATGCTTTAGTGGCCATAGCGATAGCGAGTCGCTATTTTGCTTTTTTACCTGAGTTCCCATCAGACCTATTGGGGATAAGCTTTATCTTTGCTGGCACACTCGGTCAGATGACTTTGCTTGCTGCGTTGATTGGTCTTGTCAGCTTACCCGCATTATTGCTGCCGAAAAGGGCTCGCAACGTTGTTCAAGCGCTGGTGGCTTCTCTCGGTTTAGCGGTTTTATTTATCGATACCATTGTTTACGCGCAATATCGTTTCCACATTAATGCAGTTGTTCTTGAACTGGTGATGTCTGGTCAAGTCGTGAGTTTCCCGTTGATCACTTGGGTCACAGTATTAGGCTCTATTGCTGCGTTGATTGGTGGTCAATGGTGGTTAATTCGATGGTTAGAGAATGATGCTCCAGTACGTCAATGGAAGTTGGGGCGAAAGTTTACTTACGTTACTATTATTGCGTTGCTCTTAACCAACGGTATCCACATCTGGGCTGCAGCGCATGCGTATCAGCCTGTTACTATGGTGAAGCGTTACTTGCCATTATTCTATCCAGCAACGGCCAACAAATTCATGGAAAGACGCGGTTGGCTAGATAAAGAAGCGATTGCTCGCCAAAAAGCGATGCGAGTGCCGCCAAAGAGTGACTTGAACTATCCGCTAAAGCCGGTTGAATTTAAGTCAGTCAAACCAGTAAACATCATGCTGATAACAGTGGATTCATGGCGCGCTGATACCTTTAATGCGGACAATACCCCTTATATGTGGGAGTACGCGAAAAACGGCGCTATTTTCCAAGATCACATCGCTACAGGTAACGCCACTCGTACGGGTATTTTTGGCTTATTTTACGGTCTGCCGGGTACTTATTGGCACGGTTTTGTTGCCAACCACCAATCTCCGGTATTGGTTGACCGTCTCCAAGCGTTGGATTATCAACTGGGCCTATTTGCGGCTGCGCGCTTAACGAATCCAGAATTCCACCAAACGGTTTTTGTTAATGTTCCGAACTTACGCGTTGGTTCTGAAGGTCTCACACCATCTCAACGAGATAGGCATTTAACCGATGATTGGATTGAGTGGTATAAGAATCGAGATACTTCTAAGCCAGTATTCTCATTCCTATTCTATGACGCGCCACATGGTTACGATTTTCCGAAGAACTTTGAGCCTAAGTATGAGCCAATGATCCCGCGTGTGGATTATCTAAAACTGGATAACAACAGTGATCAAGAGAAGTTCTTTAATCGTTATAAGACTTCTGTCCGCTACGTTGATACTCAGGTTAAGCGTGCTCTGGATACATTGAAAGAATCGGGTGACTTAGAGAATACACTGGTGATCATTACTGGTGACCACAGCCAAGAAATGAATGATAACAAACAGAACTTCTGGGGACACAACGGCAACTTTACCCGTGCTCAAACCCAAGTACCGTTTGTGATGTTTGGTCCAGGCGTGGATAAAGATAAGTTAGCAGAAACCGTTACCTATACCACTTCCCATGAAGACTTTGCGCCGACATTGATGAACAACTATTTAGGCTCACTGAATGACGTTCGTGATTACTCGACAGGAGAAGATCTGTATGGTGATAGCGTAAAACGTAATTGGATAATGACTTCCAGCTACAGCGCCTACGGTATTATTTATGACGATACCATTATTGAAGTAAATGGGGCAGGTCAATCGCAGATTTTAGACAGCACTTATCGACCGAAGAAAGATGAGGCAATGAACTATCAGTATGTTCAAGAGGCGTTAGATAACATTAGTCGTTTTAGGAAGTAATAGAGAAAAATGGCCGGAATATCCGGCCATTTTTTTAAATGAGCTTTAATGTCTTATCAATACACCCTTGATGGCGAACCATAAATTCATTCATTCTCTCCTGAAGGCCCTCTAGAGCGGTGTTATCCCAGACTTTTAGTACACCGTTAGCTATCTCTGACTCAGAACTGGATACAGTCATGAGGCCTTCCGCCAACAACTGGTCACTGATTTCTTGGAAGTTAAAGTAACTCGGGCCTGTGATAACCGGTACTCCGAGAGCAATGGGTTCCAGCATATTATGCCCACCAACTTTATCGCCGAGTAAACTCCCCCCCATAAAGCAGACGTCTGCAGCGCCAAGCAGAGTGAGCATCTCTCCCATGGTATCACCAAGGTAAATTTGGCTTTGGATACTTACGTCGCCTTGGGTTCTGCGAGATACCGTAAAATTAGCCTGCTGGCATAGGTCATGAACAGAGTCAAAGCGTTCAGGGTGCCTAGGAACTAAGATAAGTAGAGAGTCAGGTTGTTGTTTAACGAGTTCTTTATGCACTGCGAGGACTCTCTCATCTTCACCTTTGTGGGTGCTGGCCGCGATCCAAACTGGACGACTTTTACCAATCTGGATGCGCAATTGCATTCCTGCCTGTTTCGTTTCTTCGGGAATTGAAATGTCAAACTTAACTGAGCCTGTTACAGAAACCTTACTTTTATCTACACCAAGTTTCTCAAAGCGGTCAGCATCATCTCGATATTGGCAGCATATATGAGAAAGGTTGTTTGCAAGCATATCGAACAGAGGGTGGACTTTTTGATAGTTGCGATAAGACTTCTCAGATAAACGTGCATTCAGAACGGTAATTGTGATGCCATTACGTGCCACAATATGGAGCGTATTTGGCCAGAGTTCAGTCTCCATAATCAGCATCTTACTTGGGTTGATACTTCTTAAAAAACCGCGCACAGCGAAAGAAAAGTCAATCGGCATGTAGCGATGCTCAACTAAATCTGCGAGCTTTTCTACTTGTTCTGCCCCTGTGCTGGTGGTTGTGGTCACCACAATAGGTTTTTCTGGATTTTGGAGCTTTAATGCTTTGATGATGGGAGTAACAGCAATCACTTCACCTACAGAGACGGCGTGAATCCAGATGGGAGAAGTTTGGCTCTTTAACTTTGGAGTTATACCAAAATGCTCTTTCCATCTTGGACCAAAAGAGGGTTTACCAGGTTTACGTTTGTAAAGTCCAAAGAGCAGGATTGGCGACACTAAGAAGAGAAGGATTGTATAAAGAAAACGAATCATTGTTTCTCCGCGAATTCGTCATTATAAGCTTCGACGATTTTCTTACCATCAAACTTATCGAGAGTCTCTTGGACATAGTCATTAAATGATGTATCCCATTCATGTTTGAGAGCAAAATAGATGGCTTCACCTAAAGACTCAGGCGTTTCTTTTGCTAAAAATGGTTCCAATGCCCCATTCATGATTTGGCGAACACCACCTCGGCTATCTGTGCTAACGACAGGGGTTCCGCAAGCCAGTGACTCAATTAACACCATGCCTAATCCTTCATGCTTAGAACTGAGAACATAAAGATCGGCGGCTTTGTACCACGGAAATGGATTGGTTTGTTGGCCTTTAAAGTGAACTCGCTCTGTGAGGTTAAGTCGCTTCACTTCAGCTTCAATGTTATCTCTATCGTTTCCTGCACCGACAATCACCAAGTCTTGCTGTAGGTTATATGTATTCGTAGCGTAGTGATACGCTTGTACCAACAGCGAGAAATTTTTTTGAGGAACCAGTCTTCCAAGACCCAAAACGTATGGCTTGTCGTGCAATTTTTCTTGAATGCACTCTGCCTGCTGCCGGATGTTGATAAAGTCATTAGGATTATTGACCACAATTGCTTTCTTTGGCGTAATTTGGTGCGTTTCGACCATATCTTGAAAGCTATCTAGTGCGCCTTGGGATACGCAGGTGACGTTTCTATTTTGGAAAAGCTTGGTGAAAACCCAGCGGGACAGTCGGCCGTACATGTTTTTCTTTTGTACGTTTTCACACACATATACAAAGCGTTTATCTTGAATTGGCCAAAGTTGCTCAAAGGTTCCTTGGCCACGAAATATAATTAAGTCAAAAGGTTGCCCGTTTTGCGCTTCGAGCTTGCTTAGCTGCTTTTTGAAAGCCATAGATTCAGCGTATGCAAACCAAAGCGGAAAGGTTTTGCTGAATACAAGATTCAATACTTTGCAAACAACGAACCAAAGTGCACCAAACCCAGTAGAAAACACTGACTTTTTTAGGTTGAAAAGGTGTACTGGAAGATCGTTGTTTTTGGGTTCAATTTCTTTCTTGCGATTCTTTAGGTAAATTAAATCTGTCTGGTGTCCAGCATCATGGAAAGCATCCGCAAGGTTGACCGCAACTCGTTCCATTCCGCCGATTTTCAGACAGTTGACGACAATCGCAACGTTATTTTTCATAAGATGCCCCTTCAGATATAGGGTTTCTACAAAAAAGAAGGATAATCATCAAGTATAATATTAGACTATTTGATTGTGATAGTGGTATATCTGTTAAAGAAGCCACAGCGTATACAATCGAAACATAGCAGGGGATCAATGAGTCTTCATTTTTGAATTTCAAATGATAATAAAATGGAAAGCATAAAGTGATAATTAAAAGTATGAACCCCAAAATGCCTTTTTTAACAAAAGTAGATATATAATCGTTATGGTAATGGCTCCATTTTACTGATATTTGCAACGCTTTACCGTCGTCTACTAATCTTTGCTTTTCTTGGATGTGGGAATCACCAAGTCCTAGCAATGTTGGTTCTTTTGACAATTCTAAACCCGCTTGCCACATTGCAATTCTATAACCGATAGAAGTGTTTAGATTTCCATTGTAAATAGATGAAATTTCATTTTTTGTAGATATATACCGTTGCTTGAAGAAATTAGTATTTATTGCCAAAAGAGTCAAAATTAAAATAGGTACTATGCTAAGTTTAACTATGTGTTTTTTACTTTTGTTCTGTATTACTTGGTAAGTGAATAGAATGATTGTTGCTGTAATTAAAGCAATTAGAGTGCCTCTTGTTTCACTCATAATTACACCGTAGAATGAAAAAATATAACCAATAATTGCAAATAATTTTTGGGTTCTTGATTTTAATCTAAAAAAATAATACAGAGATATGATGGATATGGCAGCTGCCATAGTCGTATAAGGTATTGCATTGACACTCCATTCGTGACGAGGTAAATGCCAAAGTTCTGAGTGTATATATATGTAAAAAAAAGAAATAACACCAGATAGGCTAACTAAGTACACAGAATTATTTTTTACTCTTTGAATTATTGTATTATTAATTACCATTGATAAAAGAGTTACGGATATTAATACCCTTAGTACGGATGTGCTCTGACCAACATATAACTTAGTTATGATAGCTAGAATGCTTGATGCTATTAGTATGGCAATAAAAGGAGATTGAGATATTTGGTCCCTAATATTGATTTTCCTGTTAGAAATAATGTGGAATAGAAAACAAACTACGCAGATAAAAACAAAATCTTTGTCTGAGTCGTAAATAAATAGACCAGTAAAAACCCATAACAGTGGGAGAGTAGTTATAATAGATGTAAGCTTATTTATTGTCATTATGTCTAAACCTACGCTGAAATTCATTTATATTGTAAAATGAGTCGATTTCTTCTTTTATTTCACTTGACGGTAAATTCCACCATTGTGCTTTTTGGAGAAAATCGATATGTTTTTTGCTAAATCGATAACGAATAAGTGTGGCAGGAACGCCTCCAACAATGGCATAAGGTTCAACATCTTTCGTTACTACAGCTCCAGCAGCGATTATTGCACCGTTGCCAATAGAAACTCCTGGAAGGATTGTACTATTTACACCCAGCCAAACATCATGACCTATAGTAACCTTGTCGTTGTTATCTATAGTGATATCTTTGCTTATGATCCCTCTTTTTTTTTCATATAAAAAAGGATGCGTGGAAATATAGCTTGTTGGGTGGTTGGATTTAGCAATAGTTACATTATCTCCTATAGAGCAAAAGTTTCCGATAGATGATAATAGCTGGTAAGAGCCATTGTTAAAAAACTGTTTATATCTGTATGTGTATTTTCCGACTGAGAATCCGAAATATTTATAAGCAATGTATCTATATGTATCTTTCTTATCTAAATAAATCTTGCACAGCTTTCTAATAAATAAGCTCTGTTCATTCTTCGAAGATGCTATCTTTCTCCAAAGCTTGGAAATTATCCATTTGTCAAATTTGGTTAGAGGTTTTTTCACTCTGATAACCTATTAATTACTTTGATTGGTTCCAAATTTTTTAAGCATTCTAAATGCCCCAACGGACATTCGCGCTTAAAACACGGACGGCACTCAATATCGGTACTTACAATATCCACTTTTTGTGCAAGCGGTGGAGTATATTTCGGTGATGTTGAACCATACACTCCTACCACATGACAGCCAACTGCTGCCGCAACATGCATTAGTCCCGAATCATTGCTGACAACGCTTTGACATGCTGCTAATAGGTCTACCGCTTCAATTAGCGATGTTTTTCCGGCTAAGTCAAAACAAGCGGTTTGCTGCTGTGAGGTTAACTGCTGCTTTATTGACGATGTGGTTTGTTGGTCTTTTGCTGATCCAAACAACCAGACTTGATGGCCTCGATTAATCATTTCAGCGGCAACAGCAGCGTAGTGCTCAACTGGCCATTGTTTTGCAGGGCCAAACTCTGCACCAGGACATAAACCCACAACTGGTTTATCTTTGATTAGATTAAATTTTGTTAGTGTTGCTGTTTGTATGTCTGCATCGATCGACAAGCTTGGTTTTGGCTGTGCTTCAATACCACCTAGAGACTGCGAACCGATCATATCCTTTCTAGAATGCGCTAATGCGACGTATCGCTCCACCATGTACTGAAAGGCTTTTTTGTTTGGTCTTAGGTCATTGAGTAGTCCGTAGCGCATTTCTCCTTTCCACCCCGTTCTAACCGGTACTTTGGCAAACCAAGGAATGAGTGCTGATTTGGCAGAGTTAGGCAGAATAAAAGCGTGAGTGTAATGCTCATCAATAAGTGATCGGCCAAGGCTTCTTCTTCCTGACCAGTTGAACTCACCATGACCAAATGGCATCTCAATGGCTCTGTTGACTTCGGGCATTCTTTCCAAGATTGGTTTACACCAACCCGGCGCGATAACATCAATGATTGCGTCAGGAGACTGCTGTTTCAGGGTAATGTAGAGTGATTGTGACATCACCATGTCGCCCACCCAGGATGGGCCTATAACTAGTATTTTCTTCACATTGCCTCTCTAAAGGAGATCTTATTGTTTATCACGCATTTCCCGGTAGAGGTTGCGACCATCTTGCTGGGTTCTGAGTAAGCGAAGTATCCACATGTATTGGCTTGGCTCTTTAGCAACGAAGTACTCGATTGCCTTATTCATTCCACGAGCATCTTCAGGGTCGGTATCTTGCAATTCGAGCGGCGGCATAAACTCAATGGAGTATGTGCCCGTATCAGGATCGATAGACGCAAATGTTGGGATTATCTTGGACTTGGATAGCTTCGCCAACTTTGTTAGCCCTGGCAAGGTCGCTTTAGTGGTTGCAAAGAAATCGACAAACTCACTGATATCAGCACCGTGGTCTTGGTCAGGAAGGTAATACCCAAGATAACCGTCTTTGATCGACTTGATGAAAGGTTTGATTCCTCCAGAACGCTCGTAAACACGTCCACCGTATTGCACGCGTTGACGATGCATCAACCAGTCACTCACAGGATTTTTTTGCTTTTTCGCCATGGCTGAGACAGGTAACCCTTTTGATGCAAGCAATACGGCGGGGATGTCAATCGCCCAAGAATGAGGAACTAAAAGGATCACATTTTCATTTTGTTCAGTACAGTCGGTCAAATAGTGCTCGTTCACCAGAGTACACTGAGTTTGAAGCCACTGTGGGGAGCGTAACGTTAGCAAGCCGAAACGCATCATAAAGACGCCAGCAGTTAATAGTGATTCATACACTAATTTTTCTCTCTCTTGCTCCGTTTTATCTGGGAAGCAAAGAGAAAGGTTAACTCGAATGTTATGCACTGCGCCTTTGCGTTTATTGGCCAAACGAGAAGCGACTTGGTGTGCGATCCATTTGTGAACTTTAACTGGCAGTAGGGATATTGGCAGAGAAACTAATACGCCTAGCCAAGTCCCCCAATATTTAGGCGCAAGAAACCCCCACTCAAAAGCGGGGTTGTATGCTTTCGGATCGAAATCGTTACGTGGTTTACTCACAATGCGTCGCTATTATTTGTTAATGATTGCCATGTACTCTGCAACACCTTGAGCAACTGGTTTGAAAGTATGGTTGCAGCCTGCAGCGCGAAGTTTGGTTAGATCCGCTTGAGTATATTCTTGGTAGGCGCCTTTGAGATGCTCTGGGAATGGAATAGTCTCCACTTCGCCTTTGCCATGATAAGCTATAACTGCTTTCGCGACTTCTTCAAAAGACTCCGCACTGCCAGTTCCTAGGTTGAAAATACCGGAAACACCATTTTGTAAGAACCATAGGTTTACTTCAGCAACATCGCCAACGTATACAAAGTCACGTTTGAACTGTTCGCTGCCCTCAAACAATTTTGGGTTTTCACCTGCATTCATCTGATTGTTTAGATGAAACGCTACAGATGCCATCGAACCTTTGTGCTGTTCACGTGGTCCGTAAACGTTGAAGTAGCGGAAGCCTGTAATTTGAGAAAGCGTTTCACCATGTTCTTCAGCATCTTGCCAGATTCGACGAACATAGTTGTCAAATTGCTGTTTAGAATAGCCGTATACATTGAGTGCCCCTTCATATTCTTTTTCTTCAATGAAGGTATCTGTTTCACCATAAGTCGCAGCTGATGATGCGTAAAGGAAAGGAATTTCACGCTCTAAACAGTAGTGAAGCAGCTCTTTGGAGTACTCGTAGTTATTGAGCATCATGTACTTGCCGTCCCACTCAGTTGTGGGGAGCAAGCTCCTTCGTGGAAGATGGCGTCGATTGGACCAAAGTTTTCGCCCGACATGATTTGGACTAAAAAATCATCGCGATCCATGTAATCTGCAATATCTAGGTCAACGAGGTTCTGAAATTTCTTACCATTCTTAAGGTGATCTACCACTAAAATGTCATTGAAACCTTGTTCGTTTAAAGCCTTGATAATGTTGCTGCCAATCATGCCAGCGCCGCCAGTTACGATGATCATAGATAACCTTTTGTTAGAAGAATGGAACTTGGCAGAGTATAACATGCTCAATAGGCTAGGGGCTATAAGGCCATAGTCAAACAATCATTCGATGCGATCGATGAGTTGAGGTATAATTGACCGTTAAAGATAGACCAAATGACTTGATTTTATGAAAATTTGTTGAAGTAGTTAGAGAATTGGGAATTTGACCCAAGGGCGGTAGCGTTTCCCCGTTCGAAAAGGATTCTCTAATGGTTGATAATTAGAGGCAAATTTACTCCTAATTCTAAATAGATACACTTACTATATTACAAATTCAAATGTATCTATGTAATGATTTACTCAAATGGGCTTAGCTCTTCGTGTTTTTTCATGTGTGACTTTTATGAACATAAAAATAAACATGAACATAAACATAAACATAAACATAAATATAAACATGAATATAGAATGAGGCTATGTATAAGATAATACTATCTACGGGTGTAAGTAGAGTAGTCGATAAAGCACTTGGAATGATTAGGAACTACCTTATTGCAAATAATTTATCAGCTGAACTAGCGGATAAGTTTTATTTGATAACTAGTTTTTTGGAAGTCTTTTCTAACGCCTCTACGAAAAATGAAGAAATAAATTCAAGTGTAAATAGAAAAAACAAACACAAAAAAGTCAATAAAATAATTGTATTCATGTTTATTTTTTTTAGCTCATTTTTCAGTGCCTATCAATTAGGAGGGAGTGTAGAATTATTTTTTATAATCCTAATTAGTTTGCTGACTTATGTACTTTATCGTGGAATTGTAACTATTATAAAGTTTGAAATATCACCAAAATTGAGTGTTTACTTTGAAGTCATTTTTTCCTTATTTTTGCTTATCTTTTTATATCTGGCGATAACTGCGATTGAACATGAATATATTTATTATATGTACATGGCTTCATCTGTTACAGTATTAATATTAATAGGATTGTTATCAAAATTTAGTTCAGCATTGAAGTTTCCTAGAAATCCACAGTATGACTCAAAATTTTTAACACTAATTGGTCTAGGGTGTGCGCCATATTTAGAAAGGTTGTTGATAGAAGGTATGGGAGAGTCAACGTTAACAGGATTTGTTATTGCCTATATGATAGTAAGCATACCATTGGCTATAGTTCCTACGTCGACACTTTTAGTCGTGCTTCAAAAGTTTTCTACAGCTAATATAAAGTTTGTAGTCCTTATTCAAAGTTTATTGGTTATTGTAATTGGTGGCGGACTATATTATATAAATTACTTTGTTGAGTTGTTTCCCTATACATCAATTGAAAACTTCTCTTCTGCCACATTATGTGCTCTTATGAATATCGTAATTAGCTATTTTGAAACTAATTTTCTGATATATAAAAAAACAAAAAAAATATTAATATCAAGAAAATTCTTGGTTCTTTTTCTTATATCTTTAATAGTTTACGTTTTAGAGCTGGAAAGCATTCTTACATTTTATATTATTTACTTTTTAATGAATGTTATAAGCTTGCTTTTCTTAATCTCAAGAAATAAAAAAAATGAAATTAAAGCATGATAAAATGCTTACTTTATTATGCTATTTGTAATATTAATAAGCGATGTTAATTTTTAAATCAATATTTTATAAATTTATTTACGAGGTAATATAAGTGATCTATATAATATCACCTGACTATATGAATTTACCAGCTGAAAACTATGGTGGTATTGAAAGGGTAATTGTCAACTTAGCTCATAGTCTGATGAATTGTTCTGTGGCAGTCAAAGTTTTGTGCACATCTTTGAGTAATGATTCAGAAGTTCTAGAAAGTTTATTAGATTCTAGTTCAATTAATGAAAAGACGTTTAGTGAATTTAAGTATCACTCTAATGAATATGCAGCCAAGTTGATATTATATATATCAGAAAATATTAATGAGAATGATGTTGTTATATTGAATCATATAGAGCAACGGTTTTTGCTAGATGATTTGAAGAGAAAGACTAACAATATATACGAAATAGTTCATTATAGAAATACAGCAATCAGTAATAATTTGATCTTCCCATCTAAGCTATATAAATACATGACATTAAAATCAGGTGTGGTCATTCCCCATCCATGCTCGACAGAAGAGTTTTATCGTATGGATGATGAAATACCTATAATTAGTGAACCATACTTGTTGTGTGTAGGAAGAGTATGTAAAAATAAGAGAACACATTTAGCCTATGAAATTGCTAAAAAATTAGATATTAAATGCGTGCTGGCAGGACCAATTCATGATGAAGATTATGCAAAAGATTTTATTCACAATTGTACCTATTTAGGAAATGTGGATTCTTCAAAATTACGTAACTTATATTCGCATGCAACAATATCAGCTTGTCTAACCAATATTTTACCACCAGAGACCTATGGTTTGTTTCAAGTTGAAGCGCTATTGTGTGGAAGTCCTGTGGTTTCCTCTTGTTACGGAGGGTTGTCAGACACGAAAAATAAATACGGAGTAATTAGGTATAATGATCTCCGGAGCATAGAAGGCAATGTATCAAATATAAAAAGATTTTTAGGTTCATTTGACGAGGAATTGAGAAGGAAAAGTATTTCTTACACTGTCTCAAACTTCACTAGTGACCCAATAGCGCAAAAATACCTCAAACACATATATAAGAAGAAATCATGAATAAATCTAATTTTCCCGATTTAAACTTGAGTGAATTATCTAGCAATAATCAGTTTCTAAGTTATTTAAATTATAGAAAATTACTAAAGTCAGCAAAAAAGTCAAGATTGGATTCAGATACGTGGTTTATTTTGTCCTGTGGTCCTTCATTATCTCAATTTGAAAATGATAAAGAATTCAAAGATTTATTGTCTGTTCACCCTGTGGTTACAATAAAACAAGCTGGGAAAATATTTGAAGACTACTCTAATATTCATGTATTTAATGAAGTTAGATATGAGAAGGAGTTCAATAATATTGGTAATTACCGCTTCTCTGTCTCTCAATTTCAAGAAAAATCTAGTCCAAATATTCATTTTCCTATTAGGTCATATAAGCTAAAAAGAGCACTGTTCTGTACCAATAAATACGTGGAGAATGAGTTGAGATCATCCTACTTAAGGCCTTGGGGAGTAGGTATCCTTTTTGAATTGGCGATATTTTTACCTCTTATTTTTGATTGTAAGAGGATTGTATTAGTAGGTGTCGATATGAATAAAAAAGGAGGGTATCACTTTTATGATCAGCAAGATGAAAATAAACACTCTAACTCATATAATGTAGATGAATTTGAATTCGCATATACAAAAGGTACGTCACACTATATGCAATATTGGCTAGATTCAAAAGGGATTGAGTTGTTGAATATGAGCCCGCTCAGTGACCTTCCTATTAAAAAAGTATCTACTGTATCTGAGCTTAAGGGTATAATAAATGCTTAATTTATTAGTTTTTAACTGGAACTATAATTCATATTTAGTTGATTTCTTGGATTCTGTTTCATGCTTAAAAAATTCAAGTAAGGTAAGAGTCTTTTTTGTCGATGACGGCTCAACTGATGAAAGTATTGAAACTCTAAAGAATCATATTATTGACAAGGATATAAGCAACTTTCATCTATCTCTTAGTGGTACTGAAAATTTGGGAAGGAAATACCCAGCTTTCGGGCAATTGGAAGGGTTGAAAAGAGTTTTAAACTCCCAGGTTATTGATAGTGAGGATTTTATATGGTTTATGGATGTAGATGATGCATTTGATTTTAGTAATCTCGATATAATATATGATGAGCTTGAACGAGGAAATGATGTAACATTTTTGAATCTTCATGATAAGAACTTAATGGATGGATCTATCAAAGAGTATCCGATAAGTAGAAAGATAGATGAAGCTAGAAATAAAGAAATCTGGCCTTCTATCTCTCCTACATCATCGATTATTATTAAGGCGAGGTTCATCGACTCATGGCACAAAATTTTATTTGACTTTAGCTCTGATTTTTCTGAACTTTGGCTCGATGCTAGAGTAAATATATTAGCACAGAAGTATTGTAAGGTAAGCTATTCAGATATAGTCGTTTATAGAAATATACATGGAGGAAATGACTCCCTGAATATTGGCTTTTTCAGGGCTTTAAATAAACAACTACAAGCTTGCTCATTTTTCGATAGATATACGCCTTCGGACGTATATAGTCCTAGGTTACAGTTTTTAAGGTTTGTAAATGCATTTTTTAAAAAGTTCGTCTGAGCTAAAAAATATAATTGGTGAATGTAAGGATTTGGTTGTATTAGGGAATGGTCCAAGTCTAAAGGTAACACCAGCTAGTTTTTTAAATGAAAAAAAAATTGTTGGAATGAATCGAATAGATAAGTTTATTGTTGAAAATGATCTAGAATTATTTATTTATATATTCGTAACTGATAACATTGAAAACAAATCTTGGGGTTTACATTGGTTAGACAGTTTGGAAAAGTGTAGTAAAATTAGCAAATACACACTACTTTCTTCTGATGTGGTAGAATTCTTAAATAAATCTAGTGACCCTAAGTCAAAAGAAATACTTAGTAGAAACATTATTGTTCTTGAATGTTTGATAGAACCTCCTTTGTATAGTAATAATGCTGTTTCAAAAAGCAGTGAATCATTATCAAAATCAGGAACATCTATAAATTTGGCATCTCAAGTTGCTATTTCTCTAGGTGTGAGAGATTTAACATACTGTGGAGTTGATTTAGGCTGGAAGAAAACCTCAAAGAATAAGCAGAATGATCCAAATCATTATCATTCTAATTATTTTGCAAGAATTGATTCTGGTTATATTGAAAATTGTAGAATGCACTCTGTTCATGATCGTCTTTCAGTTATTTATAATAATCTTGATATAAAAGTAAAAAACTTTTCTCCCATGTCTACGGTAGAGGTTTATGATAATTACGATTTTGAAGGAAATATTATCTATAGTGGAAAATACAATCACTTTTCAGTTTTAAATAGATTTTTAGTGATGTCATATTCTGAAGCTAAAAATAGTTTAAAAAGAGAGATTGTTAGAGCTTTGAGATTTTTGGGTTTTAAAAAATAATATTGAATAACTGATGATTTTTATTATGTGTATGTCGATTAATGTTGAACTTTGAGGGCGATATGGATAGTTTGCCTTTAGTTTCCGTAGTTATGCCTTCTTATAACTCAGAGAAAACTATTTTAGATTCGGTAAATTCGGTTCTCGGTCAATCTTATGAAAATTGGGAGTTGATTATCGTAGATGATTGTTCAACTGATCATACTTTTAATGTTATTAAACCTCTCTTATCCGATAAAAGAATTACGTTTTGGTCGCTAGCTGAAAATTCAGGATCGCCAGCTGAACCTAGAAATTTTGGGTTGGATATAGCTAAAGGTTCATATATAGCATTCCTTGATTCAGACGACATTTGGTATAGGGATAAGTTAGAGTTTCAAATAAACTTTATGATTGAAAATAATTATGTTATCTCTTGTTCTCCCTATGACATCATCAATAGAGAGGGTAAGAAAATATCAGACTTTTTTCCCCCTAGTTGTGCCGAGTATAAAAACCTTATTACAAATAACTCCATAGGTTGTCTCACGCTCATTGTCAAAGCTGACAAATTGCAATCTGACCGATTTCCAAATTGTGGCCACGAAGATTTTGCGCTTTGGCTAAAGCTATCTAAAAGGTTGGGGCCGATCTACTCATGTGGTAGAGTTCTTGCTGCTTATAGACGAATGGATGATTCTGTATCTTCTAACAAGCTTAGAGTGATTTCTTTCTATTGGAATATATATCGAACACAAGAACTCTTTAGTATTGGAAAATCTCTTACACTTATGTTTTTGGTCTTCTATAAAGTAGCCGTTGTTAAATATATGTTTAGACAATGATTTTTAAAATTTAGTGGGGACATGATTTTGGGTATCCTTGTTACTGGTTCGACAGGATTTATCGGTAGAGAGTTAATAAGTTTAATCAGAGATGCCCGCTGTGTGGTTAGGAGCTATAATCAAATTTCAGATGATTTGTTCTTTGTAAAGAGTATAGATTTAGAAACTGACTGGAATGGAGCGTTTGAAGATGTAGAAGTTGTAGTTCACCTTGCTGGTCTTGCACACTCTTATTCCTTCACTGAACGAGAATATCAAGAGGTGAATGTTGGAGGGACATTACATTTAGCCAATGAAGCTGTTAAATCGGGTGTAAAGCGTTTTGTGTTTGTTAGCTCTATTGGTGTTAATGGAACGTCCACACATGAAGTCCCTTTTTCGTCTGATTCTACTCCCAACCCACACAATGCTTATGCTCAGTCCAAGTACGATGCAGAGATAGGACTTCAAAAAATATCGAAAGAGACCGGCTTAGAGGTAGTTATTGTTCGTCCCACTCTAGTGTATGGTCCCACTGCTCCTGGTAACTTTGGATCTCTGCATCGCCTAGTCAGTCGAGTTCCTGTTTTGCCATTTGGCTTAATCGAAAACAAGCGTAGTTTTATTGCAGTGCAAAACTTGGTTGATTTATTGATTACTTGTATGTATCACCCAAATGCCTCGGGCTGTATCTTTTTAGCTTCAGAAGGTGAACCTTTGTCAACAAAAGCATTTACCAACGCAATTGCCGAGGGAGTGGGTAAACATATTACTCAGCTTCCGGTTCCATCAAGCTTGATGCGCCTCGTTGGCCAACTTACTAAGAAATCTGCAATGGTAGAGCAATTAGTTGGTAACTTAGAGGTCGACTCATCGGATTTGCAAACAGTTCTAAATTGGAAGCCCCCATATACTATGAAGCAAGCAATGTCTTCACTTTTAGCAAATACAACTAGAGAGTAACTAATGATACGTACTATGGATTTTCTTATTGCATTTTTAGGCTTGATAGTTTTAATGCCTATTCTGATTATTGTTGCCATCATTGGTTTATTTGATACTGGATCTCCAATTTTTATTCAACAGCGAGTTGGTCGCAATCAAAAGCCTTTTAATTTGATTAAGTTTCGGACTATGACTGTAGACACAGAGTCGGTGGCTAGTCACTTGGCAAGCAACGCTTCCATTACAAAGTTTGGTTCTTTGTTACGTAAAACGAAAATTGACGAATTGCCTCAGTTGATAAATGTACTCAAAGGGGAAATGAGTTTAGTTGGACCACGCCCTAATTTGTTTAATCAAGAAGAACTGATTACAGAGCGCCGAGCTTTAGGAATATACGATGTTCTTCCAGGTATTACGGGCCTAGCGCAAGTTCAGAATATTGACATGTCGACGCCTCAGTTACTCGCGAAAACTGACAAAAAAATGGTAGAAACGCTGACATTAAAAAGTTACTTCACGTATATTGTTCAAACTGCTACTGGGAGTGGTAGTGGTGATGCTGTAAAATGATGGTGAATTTTATAACTATTTTTACAGGGGCTTCGAGTGTTCAACCTTGACCTGGTTTGGGGGATGCCTCGACCGTTAAAGCGTTTTGTAAGTGTCGTCGTAGATATTGTTTTCATCTCTTTAGCGCTTTGGGGGGCATTCTATGCTCGTCTTGGTGAAGTAAGCAGCTACTTATCTAACCCTGAATACTGGCATGTACTCCTAGCTAGTTCCTTTATTACAATTGTTTTCTTTATACATTTAGGTTTGTACAGAGCTATCCTGCGTTATATGGGCATGAAAGCCATTGCTACCATTGTGTCTGGTGCTTTAGTTTCAGCGCTTTCGGTTGTACTCTTTTCATACTATTTTCAAGTATTTTTACCGCGTTCAGTACCTATTTTATACACTGCATTTCTTGTCTCGCTTTGTGGTGGTTCTCGCTTGCTTGTGCGATTTTTAGTTTCTGACTTATTGGGCAGTCATAAGATTCCAGTTATTATTTATGGTGCGGGTAAAGCAGGACGTCAGCTACAAAATATTTTGAAGCAGGGTGAAGAATACCGTGTAGTTGCATTCATCGACGACAACCGAAAGCTACACAGAACAATGATTCAGGGCGTCAGTGTGTTTCGACGTAAATATCTTGCGAGGACTATTGAGCAGCACAAAGTAGTAAAGGTTCTTATGGCAATGCCTACAGCCTCAAGCAAAGACAAAAAGTCGGTCATAGAAGCTCTGTCTAAGTTTTCGGTTGAAGTTCTGACCATTCCTAACTTCGCAGATATTGTAAATGGTCGATTGAAAATTGATCACTTAAAAGAAGTCGCCATTGAAGATCTGTTAGGTAGAGATCCCGTAGAGCCGAGCCAAGAATTATTAGATAAAAACATCAAAGATAAAGTTGTTATGGTAACTGGTGCTGGAGGTTCGATTGGCTCTGAGCTTTGTCGTCAGATCATTCAGCAGCAGCCACATAAACTGGTGTTGTTTGAGATCTCAGAGTTTAACTTGTATCAAATCGATAGAGAGTTGTCTGGATTAGTTTCTCAAGCAGGGTTGTCTGTAGAGATAATCCCATTGCTAGGATCAGTGCAAAGAATGAATCGCCTCACTAACGCGATGAAGAGTTTTAATGTTCAAACAGTTTATCACGCTGCGGCATACAAACATGTACCTTTGGTTGAATACAATGTTGTAGAAGGGGTCCGCAATAATATTTTTGGTACGTACTACACGGCTCAAGCCGCAATAAAAGCAGGTGTGGAATCCTTTGTTCTTATCTCGACCGATAAAGCTGTTAGGCCAACCAATGTGATGGGAACCACCAAACGCATGGCGGAATTGGGTTTGCAAGCATTGGCTGAACAAGAAAACCAGAAGGAAAACGGTACCCGCTTTTGTATGGTTCGTTTTGGTAATGTTTTAGGGTCATCTGGTTCAGTTATTCCACTATTTAAAAAGCAGATCGCTAAAGGGGGGCCAGTAACGGTCACGCATCCAGATATTATTCGCTACTTCATGACGATACCAGAAGCCGCTCAATTGGTGATTCAAGCTGGTGCAATGGGTAAAGGTGGGGATGTGTTTGTTTTGGATATGGGGGAGCCCGTAAAAATTGCGCAACTAGCAAAGAACCTGATTCACCTTTCTGGGCTAGAAGTAAAAGATGACTCTAATCCGGACGGAGATATTGAAATTCGATATTCAGGTCTTCGTCCTGGTGAGAAACTGTTTGAAGAGTTATTGATTGGTGACAATGTCAGCCAAACAGAGCACCAGCGTATATTGACGGCTAATGAGAGTTATTTATCAGTAGAAGACTATCAAGTGTTGTTGCAACAAATAGATGATGCTTGCCGCATTACTGCTCACGAGCAGATACGTCAGCTTCTCTTAGATGCCCCCACTGGTTTTGCGCCTACTGATGGCATTGGTGACTTAGTATGGAATGCGAGTCAAACGAGCTCAAAAGGAGCTGAGCATTCAAAAGTCTAGCTAAATAAGCTAGGCTTTTGGTTTGTCTAATTCGCATTGCCACGCAAAGAAATCTCCCCACCAATAAAACTCTCTACCCCATTTTCTGTCTCTAGCAGTACCGCGCCTTGCTCGTTGATGCCTCGGCAAACGCCTGTGATTTCTCGTGGCCCCATAATGAGTTTGATTGGGCGATCTAGAAAATTGTCCAGTCGGTTCCAGCGTTCAACAAAGCTGCGCATGCCTTTTAGTTCATAGTCGGATAGCGCTTGATTTAGAGTATTGATAAGTGATATTGCGAGCTCATTTCGGTTGATGCTATTGGTGTCAGCGACTTCCTTGAGGCTGGCCCAAGGCTGAGTAATCCCCTCTGTTTGCTCAGTCATCATTAAGTTCATACCCATACCAATGACTAAATGAGCTGCAGCGCCTGCTTGACCGGACATTTCCACTAAAATACCCGCCAGTTTTCGGTCTTGATAGTAGAGATCATTTGGCCATTTGAGTTTAACACCTTCAAGACCAAGGTTTTCCAAGGCTTCAACAATAGCGACGCCAACTACCAAGCTCAATCCCATAGCAGCTGCCATTCCTGCATCTAAACGCCAATACATCGACATGTACAAGTTAGCACCAAAAGGGGATACCCACTCGCGTCCGCGTCGTCCTCTACCTTTTTCTTGGTACTCTGCTAAGCAGACAGTGCCAGACTCTAAATTATCGACTTTATCCAATAGATATTGGTTGGTTGAATCAATGACGGGAATCACTTCAACCAGATCGCCAAACTGAGCTCTTAGTACGGTCTCATCAAGAAGCTGCATTGGCTCGGCGAGTTGATAGCCTTTTCCTTGAACTCGATATATGTCAACTCCCCATGCTTGGATTCCCTTTATGTGTTTACTGATTGCCGCGCGCGAGACGCCTAACAACTCCCCAAGCTCTTCACCCGAGTGGAAGCCACCTGTCGCAAGGGTTGATAAAATAGTTAACTTAGCTGAGTGTTCTTTCATGTTAGCCGCCTACAAGTTGAGCTAAATTGGTCTCATGTGTTGCGCCCATAAACCTAACTTCGTGTTCAAGCTCAACACCGAACTTATCAAATACAGAAGTTTTAACCTTCGCAGCGAGCTGTACCACGTCTTCTGCACTCGCGGAATCCGCATTAACTAAAACTAAAGCTTGCTGAGCGTGTACTTGTGCGCCGCCTATTTTAGTGCCTTTTAACCCGCATTGGTCGATAAGCCAGCCCGCGGCGAGCTTCATGCCATGTTCTGCTGGATAGGCAACCATATCTGGGAATCGGTGTTTTAGTAGCTGGTACTGTGCCTGAGAGATAACTGGATTTTTAAAGAAGCTGCCTGCATTTCCCGTAACATTTGGATCGGGCAGTTTTTCCATCCGGACCGCGCAAACAGTGTTATAGATTTGCTCAGCACTAACGTTATTAGCATCAAAGCTTTGCAGTGGCCCGTAACTGATATTAGGTTGCCACTGTTTAGCGAGTTTTAGACCAACAGCCACAATGATGGCTTTTTGGTAGAGTTGATGTTTGAAGATAGAGTCGCGATAGCCAAATTCACACTGCTCTGCAGATATTCGTTGCACTTTAAAGCTATCTAAACAGAGATAATCCACGTACTCGCAGACATCTTTCAGCTCGACGCCGTAAGCGCCAATGTTCTGTATAGGAGCGCTACCCGCACAGCCTGGGATGAGTGCCAAGTTCTCCAAACCGTTATAGCCTTGTTCCACTGTCCATTTCACCAGTGTTGGCCAATCCTCACCGGAGCTGATATGTAGGTGCCAGTGATGCTCACTTTCCTTGGCGCTTATGCCCATTAATTGGTTAACGATGACCACACCATGGAAAGGTTGGGTAAACAGCATATTGCTACCTTTCCCGAGCATGAGTTTGGGTAAGTCTTGCCACTTTTCACTTTGATAAGCGGTAATAATATCGTCAAGTGATTGAGCCTCAATCAAGTAGTCACAAGTCTGAGATATGGAAAAAGTATGGTAGGCCGAGAGATCGGCTTGGGTCTGAATTTGCATCACTATCATCGAGTCATCTAAACTGCGTCTATTCTACCCTAAAAAGACAACAGGCGATAATGAGCACCCTGAGTATAGAAGTGTTGGACCCAATTAAACTTCCGCTAGTGACGAGATTGTATAAACAGCATTATCCATCAGGTAAGGCGAAAAAAGATGAGTTAACGGTAGTTGGGTATCTAAATCAACAGATGGCTGCAGTCGTGCGTTTTAGAACAATTGAGCATTATCGCTTATTAACTGGGATGCTCGTGATTCCAGAGCAAAGAGGGGAAGGGTTTGGTCATCAATTAATGGCTTATTGTCGTGCGGATGTTTTAGGAGAGAACGATTACTGCTTTGCCTATCAACATCTTGAAGGCTTTTACTCTCAACATGGCTTTGTCTCGGTTGAACAAGACGCTTTGCCAAATTCGTTAAAGCAACTATACCTTCGTTACAGCAACAGTGGAAAAAAGCTGATAGCGATGCATTATCAAGCGTGATTTATAGAGCTTTGATGTTCATCAATGACGTCAGAGTTGTACAAAAATCTTTTATGATGCTGTGAGCTAAGGACAATTCTTACCCAGTTAAATCGTAAACTGTCGCGGCAATTCTAGGCAACTTCGACCATATTTTGCTAATATCGCTCTCCACTTTAAGTAAAGGTATTACATCCAACATGATGACCAATAGGAATATATTCGAAAAACTGCCCACTCTTGCGCAAGATCCGGCTCAATTTGAGACGCTCTATGCTGCGCGAGATTTCAGAACTCGTCTTATTGAGGCGATTCAAAAGGCAAGTAAGCGAATCTATCTTGTGGCTCTTTATCTTGAGGATGATGAAGCCGGTCGAGAAATCTTGACGGAGTTATATGAAGCTAAGCAGCGCAACCCTGGTTTAGATATAGCGGTATGTGTTGACTGGCACCGAGCGCAACGTGGTTTGATTGGCGCAGCACCAGGTGAAACCAACGCATCGATGTACAGAGCGTTTTCCGATAAATACGAGCATAAAGTTCCGATTTACGGGGTTCCGGTTCGAGGCCGAGAAGTGTTTGGTGTTCTGCATCTGAAAGGTTTCGTGATTGATGACCAAGTTATCTACAGTGGCGCAAGCCTTAATAACATTTACTTAAATTTCAAAGAGCGTTACCGCTTTGACCGTTACCATGTGTTAGGCAACAAATCGCTAGCAGATAGCATGGTGGAACTGGTGCAAAAAGAGATGATTGCCCACCCAGCTGTGAATGATCTCGCTTGCCCGACAAAACCAGAAACGAAAGAGATTAAAGCTCAGATTCGTCAACTTCGCGGCTCATTGGCGAAAGCGAATTATCAGTTTACGCCAGAGCCTGTATCGGCGGATCAAGTGGCGGTGACGCCGATTGTTGGAGTCGGGAAGAAGCGCAATAAGCTGAATCAAGGTATTAACCAGCTTCTCGCTTTAGCGAAAGATGAAATCTTTATCTGTACGCCTTATTTCAACTTCCCTCGCAGCGTAGCTAAGGAAGTTAAAAAAGCGATTAAACGTGGCGTGAAAGTGACGATTGTAGTTGGTGATAAAACGGCCAACGATTTCTATATCTCACCAGAAGAGGAGTTCAAAACCATTGGTGGTTTGCCTTATCTTTATGAGCGTAACTTACGCCAGTTTGCCAAAGTAAATGAAGCTAACATCGCGAGTAGAAAACTCTCTATTCACCTATGGAAGCATGAAGAAAACAGCTACCATCTAAAAGGTATTTGGGTAGATAAGCGTTATATGCTGATCACCGGCAACAACCTGAACCCGCGTGCATGGAAGTTAGATTTGGAAAATGCGATTCTTATTCAAGATAACTACCATCACCTAACTGAGCAATTTGAAAAGGAAGTAGAGAACATCCTTCAGCATACTCAGTTAATCTGTACCTATAAGCAGCTAGAGAAGTTTGAGAACTACCCTGAGCCGGTACAAAGGTTGATGCGTAAGATTACGCGAGTGAAAGCGGATAGAGTGCTAAAGCAGATTTTGTAGAAGAGACAAAAGTATAAAGCCAGATAGATAAAGGGCAGCGTGATAACGCTGCCCTTTAGTTTTTATAGTTTTATAGGTTGTGGCTAAAGAGCTTATATTCTTGATGCTTGAGTGCATTTTCAGCCGCATTACGCTGTTGGCTAGTCGATATGACTGAGATAGTGTCAGTAAATGTTTCGTTAACATAGTTATTGGTAACGACTGCGTGAGCGTCAAAGAAAGCAGAGATAAAAGTAGATTTAACCTCTTGGCTGTCTCCACTTGATAACAAAGATACTTCTAAATTATCTAGGGATGTTCCCCAAATAGAGTCAATAGTGTTATGAAACTCCATTAAGGGCTGGTTTTGACGTGATTTGGCATAAATGGTTTGGCTTACAGAATTGTTACCTGACGTTGCAACAACGAGAGTGCGCTGATAATCGAGAGTGGTTGGTGCTTGTGTGTTGTAACCGCTTATACAGTCAAGAGCAAAGCCATTACATCCGACGAGCGTTAAACCGGAATTGTTGATAGCAGGTATGCCAAGATCTGTGAGGGTAGTTGATTCATTTAGCTCTGTGCCAATGTCGTTCGGTTGCGTCGAGTAACTAAAGTCCCAGTTGTTATGTTCACCAGTTACGGTGAGGAAATATTCATTGCTGATACCTGAAGCGTAACTGTACTTGCCAGCCGCGCTGTTTGGTAATTCTTGCCACAGCAAAGCTCCGCTGCCTTCTCGATATACATTCAGCTCTGCAGAATCAACGGTAGCATCGCTATTAGGTGTCCAGTCTAATGACGGGTTATCAACATCATTGAGCTCAAGTGGAGCGGCGGCAGAGCCTAAATTGCGAGTTGAGGTAAATTGGTATTTAAGTAACTCCCCAGCGTTACAAGTGGAAGGTGTAATGTCAGAACGGCATAAACGAGCCGCGAGTACTTCTTGGTTTGCAATGCTTTTAAAAGTAATTGGACCATTAGATGCTCCACCTACTTCTTCTGATGTAGAATGGAAAGCAAACCAGCCGTCTTGAGCATCACCATCAGTCGAAATATAGCCACTAAATTCAACTGGTTGGCTAGAGGTAGACTCTTTTAGGCAAGTTCCTGTATAGGTCTCGCCTTTAGCGTTCACAGCGAATGAGGTCGGCAGAAGATCTTTCTCTATAGTTAAGACATCATAGCCAAAAAAAGCGCCTGCGGAATTGGTTGCCACAATACTCACATACCCATCATTAGGGACAAGGCTCTTGTTGAAGCTGAATTTATCCTGACTCCAATTAGTATTGTTATAGCTCTCTAGTAGGGCACCTGTCTGGCTATGAATACTGATCGTCATATTACTGCCAGTAGCGTTTGCTGCGATGATGAACTCAGATGGGCTGTCTAAACTATCTTGGCCATAGATGGCACAGCCGTTTGCTTCTGTTGCATTGGCGTTTTTTAGAGCGACGAAGTTGATTGTATATTTGGCTGGAGTTGAGGGTGAATTGCCACCACTGCTACCGCCACTTCCACCACCACAGCCTACCATGAGAGCTGGTAAGGTTAGTAATAGAGCATTCTTTGCTGCTTTCATCGTCAATTTTTTGTCCTAAGTCATCTAAGTCTGTCAGAATTTAAGCAATTAATGTGCCTGAAGTGCTCAAAAGTTTCATATGTTGAAGATCCTCTGGTAATCCAGTGTTCTATAAATAAAAAGGGTTGATGCCTAAACATCAACCCTTTGTCAGTCAATACTTGATTCTACTGCTCTACGCTACTTGGCCTTTGGCTCCACTGGGATCGTGCATCGGTACGATAGAATAAGTAGTACTGCTTACGAAGCATTTGCCCGCCGTCACGAGTGATTGGCTCCCATGCGATAGTGGCACGGCTAGTACTTGGTTTAATAGTCATTAGATCCATTGGGATTGAGACATAGAAACCTTTGTTGTAGCTACCTTCTCCGTATTCCTCTGCGGTCAAGTCAGTAAATGTGGCATAGGCACCAACTAGAACGCCCGACTTAAACTGTTTGGAAAAGTCGACACGCGCACCTATATCACCACCTAGAAACTTACCGGCACTGACTTTGAACAGAGTATTGTCTAAGAATTGCCACTGCGGCATATAATAGCCACTGACATGACCAGTTGTTCCTTGGCTAAGGACATAAGCTTGGCACTGTGGAATGGGATCATTACAAGTTGACTCGTCATAGAAGAAGTAATCTTCATCATATACGCCAAACCAGGAGTCTGGGTCGCGTTGGCTAATTAAGTTGGCGTCGGCACCCACTGCCCAATTTGCATTGAGCGGTCTATAGAGAACTTCACCACCCACACCTGCAAACATAGACTCTAAGTAACCGCCGTAAGCTTGGGTATAAACAGATTCAGTCGGTTGTTCAAACCAGGTTAACTGTAACCTGTTCAAACGAACTGGGTTGTCATGAACATAAGCTCGGAACATAGTACGCACACGTGGTGTTGCGTAGTTACGTACGTGTGGTGAATATTCGACGTAATTAAACTTATCGTAGTTATCGGTTAGGTTGAAATAGACAGAGCCAGCTAACTCAACGTTATCGGTTAGCCAAAAATTAGATTTAGCGTTAAGACCAATACTGTATAAGTAAAAACTCTCCGGTGCGCCAACACTTTGTTTTAGGACTGGATCTATACCGTAATCCCAGCGTTGTTTGGTAGTTGCTAACTGCACAGTTTCACCAGCGTTAGGTTCTTGAGTTACAAAGGTTTCTGTTACATCGCTATCAATCGATATATGGTTCGCTGCATCCACATATTCACGGCGATCAATCACTGTCTCAGTCAGTGGCATCCCGTTTTGAACTTCAATTACCTTGAAAGTATCAATGGATGCATCACTGCTGTTAGCTAAAATAGCCGCTGTGCGATCTAGTGCTTCGTCTCGATCGCGATATTTAGTTTGCTCGCCTGTTATAACAAGCGTGTCGCCTTGCCTTGCAATCGTATTTTGTTTGTAACCCGCATTGGCTTCGATTTGTGTTGCAACCTTCTGCCAATCGGAGCTCTCTTCTGACGGTCTTAATTGAGCCTTTGGTTTAGGGTTATCTCGCCAAATGGCTTTCATGTCGTTGAAATTAGTGTAGATATTGAACCCTAATGTCAGCGTATCTCCGCGTTGATAACTTAATTTTGCGTCTCCCCAGTCACCTAGGCGATAGTTTACGCCAAAGTTCCAAGGAGTATGCTGAGTCATCGACTTACCACCTCTGGTGACAGGGAAGTCTTGACTGTAGTCGTTGCTGTCGTATTCAATCTTTAAGCGCAGTGGCTCATAAGGTGTTTGGTACTCAATGCCACCAAATAAGGAAGCAGGGCCCTTAAACCAGCGCTCAAAGTCCACACTACCTCCAGTCCCCTTAAAATCACTAGGGCGAGTACAGTATTTATCACTGAATTTACAAAATGGATTAGTGGTATTGCCACTTTGGCCCAAATAACCCCATCCCAAACCAAGAGTGAAATCAAGATTGCCAAAGCGTTTAGTTGTGGCAAGGTATTCGGCGTCAAATAAGCCAGTGCCGCCAAAGTCACGCACACCGATTGAGGCTTCTGGAAGCCAGTAGCTCTCTTCCAGTAGACGCAATTTAAAGTCGATGCCCTTATCAGTATAGAGGTTGTCCCCACTGTACTCTGGGTCATTGCTAAAATAGAGGTCAGGAACGCGAGTGTAACGGATGGTCGTTTCAAACCAGCTCATTAGCTGTAATGACACCATATAATGGTGATAGTCGTCGTTAACGCTAGCGCCGATATTAAACTCCCCTTCTTCAGCCATTCGGGCCGTAGGGGTTTGCATAAGACCAGTGCCGCCGAAGTCAGTCTGGGAGACTTTCCAAGTTGCATCGTTAGCTATACTCGGCGCAGAAACAGCGCTCAAAGTAGAGAGGAGTAAAGTGAGTTTACGGATCTTCATTTTGTACTTCTTCTCATGGTAATCAGCTTAACGATACGTTCTTCTAGCTGTAGGACTGCTTTAGCTTCGGAGTTAAAACCGACGAATACGATTGTACCTGGAGCTAACTGAGTGCCTTGATTATTCCAATAAGCATACCCGGCGCGTACATAATCGCCGTTTGGATAGACCACCCATGCATAGCTAGGATGCGCACTGGAAAGTAGCTTGAGCTTACTGAGGTATGAGCTGAGCGGTGTCGAGGAATCAAACTCCACCCGCTGTGGTGAAAACAACAATCCTTCGAAAGATAAGACTTGGTTGCGCATTGGGCTCACAAACTCAAAGTGCCCTTGAAGCATTGGGTTAGATGGAACATGAGTACGAATCTGATCTAAATCTAACTCGATGAGCTCTCGATAAGCGATATTCCAGCTGTTAATTTGTTCTCTTATTATTCCCGCCGATTCCTTTGGGAGTACCCCTTCAGTAGCTAGAACTTGCAATTCTTTTAATGCGTCTTGTTTGATCTTTTCTGCTTGTTCTTGTTTATCTAAGTTAAACAGTTGGTTTGCAAGAGGATAACGACTAGGTACAGTTTCTGTGTCTTGTTGCGTGATATCGCTCAACACTTGTTCTAGCCTGACAGGCGATTGATATTCTAATGTAATTTGATCCGCAGGAAGATCTACTTTTAATGCAGTTGCGAAAGAGAAAGGCAAGAAAACGGTGCAACTCAAGTAAATAGTAGCGCGAATAAGTTGAGCTCGATTAGCTAACAGTAGTCTCATAGTCGTTTACTCAGCGTAGGGCTTTAAAATTTCGATGTCGATTTGCAAAAGCTCTGGAACCAACCATTGCTTGCTTTTGACTACGTTATCTAGAGAGTCAATCCAGTACTCGTTTTCCGTTGAAATATGGCTATCAGTAAAGGTCACTACCTCTTTGATATGACGAGTTTCTTTCTCCCATAACAAAGACTTTGTGGTTTCTAACCCTACAGGGGAGCTTTCTACCAGAGCTGATGTACCGTAATGGTATCCTGGTTGCCAATCATATTCACTTTGCCATGAGGTGGTTTCATCAGATGGAGAAGCTAAGCTTGTTGAGGAAGAGAGCCCTGCAAGGTTGGCCGTAGGTAAGTGATTCGTTTTTACAATGCGACCATTTTCGGTTGTTATCATGGCGCTGTCAGATGAAAGCCATTTGAGTTGGGTGTTGCCCGTAACTGGGCTGGTTTCCACGAAGGCAAGCACCATAAATATTTGTGGTCCCTGATTGATGCGGGCGTACATGCTCGCATAGGGTAAATTGGCGACATGCTCAGCATCAAGGGTTATGTCATCAAAACCAAAGAGCGCTTCTTGAATTGTAGAGTTTACATCTTGAAAGCGCTGAGAGCAGCCAGCAACCAAGCTGACAATAAGAATTAGAAGGGCATTACGAAAATGAATCATTGGTTCATCCTGACCATGACATAGGCAACAAGAATTAAAAAAACACCCTTAGCAAGGCTAAGGGTGTTTAATCTAACACACTAATGATTAGTTAGTGCCGTCAGTACCGTCAGTACCGTCAGTACCGTCGTTGTCAGATGCAGCTACCGCTACAACCGCAACTGCTACAGTAGCACCAACCGCTACAGCAGTCGTTGTTGCAACACCTGCAGCTGCCGTTGATGCTGCAGCACCGCCAGCAGCTGTACCGCCAGCAGCACCGCCGCTAGCAGCTGTTGCTGTCTCTGTCACTGCGAAAGCATTAGTAGATGCACCAAGTGCAACCAACATTGCTAGAGCAATATTTTTCATGGAATTATCCTTGTAAATTTACTTTTTAAACATCGATGTAAGTGCACGTTCATGCACAATATTTATTCTATTTAATAAATTCTAAAAAGTAAAAACTAAATGTGTGGAACCAAAACGCCAAGAGTCCGGTTTCATTACGGTTTGAAATGAAATACACTAAGACGTCGGGGAAAATAATGTTGATGTATCCATCAATAATAATACGATAAACCATAGATAGAATATTTATAAGTTCTATGGTTGCATAGTGTGGTTTGCGTTAATACCGATGGGCGGTAGCGTGTTTTCGTATGGACATTATAATGAATAAAGTGATCTTGATCGCAATAATTCTGCCAATGATATTGGCTGGTTGTACCACTAAGCCTCGTGAAGTTGAAGCTAGCCTACCTTTGGTTAACTCTCTTTTATTGCCAATAGGTGAAAAGATACCAGAGCAATATCAATCTGAGCTAAACAACCCAAACTTTTCAGACTTAGAGCATAATAAGTACACAATAAAAGTTGGTCCTATCTATTCTTCTGGGTTAGGAAATCAGTGCCGTCAGTTATTTATAGAGGGTGATGGGCAGCAAGGGGAACAAAGAGTGGTTTGTTCCTATACAACAAATGAAGACAATGTGAGCGCTTGGTATCTAGTCCCTAACATTGTTCAATCAGCAACGTCGATTCAGCTATAATTATGAAAAAATTAACTTTTAGGCTAGTGAGTCAAGTATTAGCTAGCTTAGTCGTGGTTATCACACTCCCTTCTCATGCTGTAGCTCTTCCTTCTGAATACCAAGCTGCTGCGTCTCAGTTTTCTACAACGACTTCAACTGACGTAAAAACAACAGCATTAGCGAGCTCGACTTCTCCAAATCAAGTATTGGAAAATGGCGGATATAGCGCAGAGAATCGTAATAATCTTCTTTTACCAGGTGAGACGGATGTAAGGCAACTTTTGCCGTCTAGTGGTGAGGATCTACCACCGCCTTATGGCGCAAATCTATTTGCTGGAGGCTATGAGACAGAGCGCAGTGATGGCCTAAATGATAATTACTTGATCGCAGCTGGCGATAAGATCAATATTTGGCTTTGGGGGGCAGTAAATTACTCAAATGTCGTTACCGTTGATAACCAGGGTAATATATTTATTCCAGAAGTAGGACCAGTAAAAGTTCAGAACCTTCGCGCGAGTGAAGTAAATAAATACGTTACTTCGCAAATTAGAAGAGTGTATACCGAAAATGTAAGTGTTTATGTAAATCTACTTACATCGACACCTATTAGTATATATCTCTCTGGTCCTGTTATTAGACCAGGGCAATATGCTGGTATGGCGTCTGATAGTGTACTTTATTTTCTAAAGCGAGCTGGCGGTATAGATCCTGTGCGTGGTAGTTACCGTGAAATTGTCGTACTTAGACAGAATAAAAAACTAGCGACAATAGATCTATACGACTTTATCCGCAGTGGTGAGATGCCAGATATTAGTTTTAAAGATGGTGATGTGATTCTCGTTAAGCCTCAGAAATCAGCTATTACTGTAGCTGGTGGTGTTAGAAATCCATTTCGATTTGAACTTGAAGAATTAAGTGCTTTAGGAAAAAAACTAACAGACTACTCACGTCCATTAGCCAAAGTTAGCCATGTAGGTGTGATCGGTAATAGAGACAGCGGCCCTTTCTCTCTATATATGCCTTACAGTGATTTCTTGAACTTTTCTCTTCAAGATGGTGATAAAGTAATCTTCAATGATGATTTACATGCTCAAGTTATCGACGTACAGATCAGTGGAAGTTATCTTGGCCCCTCTTATTTCGCTGTAAACAAGCGCACTCGCCTTCACGAGCTCTTGAGCTATATTCCCGTTGATTCCGAATTGGCTAATAATCGAGCTATCTATATTCTTCGTCAAAGTGTTGCTTTAAAGCAGAAAGAGATGATTGAAGAGTCTTTGAATCGTTTAGAAAGAAGTGTATTTACAGCTCCAGCATCATCAGACGGCGAAGCAGCGATCCGTGCTAAAGAAGCGCAAATGGTGATGCAGTTCACTGACCGAGCGCGTAAAGTAGAGCCGCTTGGTAAAGTGATTGTCGCTGATAATGGCAGCATTGCAAACATTCTACTTGAGCAAGGCGATAAAATTGTTATTCCGCATAAGACCGATTTAATCCAAATTGGAGGAGAGGTCTTGATGCCACAAGCTGTGGTGTTTAACCCTAATGCAACGATTGATGATTACATTGCTTGGGCTGGTGGTTTTACCGATAGAGCGGAAGATAGCCGAATTGCGATTGTCCGAGCAAACGGATTGGTAGAGTTTGATAGCAAGCGACCTATTGAGAGCGGCGATCAAATTTTGGTACTGCCGAAAGTTGATAGTAAAACTATGCAAGCAGTTAAAGATATTACCCAAATTATCTACCAAATTGCTGTGGCAGCTAACGTAGTAATCAAGTAGTTATGGCTAAGGTAGAAAGGCGCACTACGTTACAAATATGGGGAGATGTCATTTTTGCCATCTTCCTTCGTGAAATAAGAGGGAAGTTTAACGACAAGTTTGGACTGAGTTGGGCACTAATTAGCCCAATGATAATGATTGTTGTCATGGTGGCAATTCGGGGAGCGCTTAGCGGTACAGAAACGCACGGTATGCCTACCATATTCTTTGTCCTATTTGGTGTGGTATTAGTACAATTCTTCTTGGGTATTGTTGAGAAGTCTTCAAGTTCAATTCAGAAAAACAAACCGTTATATGCATTTAGGCAAGTTCAACCAATAAGTTCATTGATTGCCATATCAGGTTTTGAGTTATTGACTAAATGCTTCTTAGTCGCTTTACTCGGATTGATCGGATATTTTATTCAGATCGAAATTAGTATTGATGACCCACTTGAGATTATTCTCATCTCTATGCGAGTTTGGCTAATAGCAACATCATTGGGTTTGTTGTTCTCTCTTGCGAAATGTTATGTACAAGAAGTAGCAAAGATCCAGCAACTTATAACACGACCGATTTTTTTTATCTCAGGGATTTTTTTTAGCCTTCAAGATATTCCGATGGAGTATTGGAAATATTTGACCTGGAATCCACTGTTACATGCAGTAGAGTTGGCACGTTTCGCGGCATATCCGCAATACGGAAGTGCTGGGGTTAGCTATTTTTACCTAGATATTTGTACTCTGGTTATAACCTTTTTTGCACTGGCTTGCTATCAGATAAGCTGGAAGCAGGCGATAAGTCGTTAAAATATAAAAGCTGCACTGTGCAGCTTGATTTTGGCAGATATTATAGGTTTTATTGAGTGATCCTATTAAGAATATAAGCAATGACAGCACAAACAACAGAACAAAAGTTTCATGCCTTTAAGCGTGAGATAACGCCAGAAGAATTTAATAGTATTGAGTTCCTATGTGCGAAGGCAGAGCAGGTTGAGGCACAAGACCCGGCACTTGCAAAGCGTATTTTGGTTAGGGTTACCAATTTGAGAAATGCCCAAGAAAAGGTAGTACTGGAAAATAAAGGCACTTCTCAATTAGATAACCAGGCTGTTGGTTCTACAGAAAAACAAAAATGCCCTAATGCTATCTCTTGGCTACTGGAGCGTTTAAACCCTTTGTCAGAAATCATAAAAAAACATACATTCGTTTTCTTTGTGGTCCTTCCAACTTTGTTATTCGCCTTTTATCAGTTTTTGTGGGCGACAGAACGCTTTGAAAGCCAAGCTCAAGTCATCGTTCAGCAGCCAGATGGTATGGCCACCATGGATGCATCCATGGCGGTCTTGACAGGGCTTGGTGTTTCCAATACTGGAATTTTGGATACTGAGCTAGTCAAGGCTTACATCTTGTCTAATGATATGCTTAATTACCTTGATGAAACGCTTAAATTGCGAGAGCACTACACCCAAAATAACATTGATTACTTTAGCCGATTGGATCGCGACGCTTCTAAAGAAGATTTTTTAGAATACTATCAAACTCACTTAAACGTTTATATTGATTCCAATTCCAGTATTGTTCATGTATTTAGCCAAGCGTTTGACTCAGATTTTGCTTTTAGGTTGACTCAGACGATAGTCGATCGTGCGGAGTGGTATATTAACTCTATTGGACATCAATTGGCTGAAGCTCAGCTGAGTTTTATTAGAGGGGAACACCAAAATGTTGAGCAGCAACTAGAGCAAGCTCAATCTGCTTTACTCACTTTCCAGCAGCGCTATAACTTACTCGATCCAACTGCAGAAGGCATCGCAATGCAGCAAATAACCTATGGGATTGAAGGCCAAATTTCGGCTAAGGAGGCGGAGCTAAAAGGACTTAAAGGAATCATGACGCTCAAAGCTCCTCAGGTGAAGGCGTTGCAGAACGAGTTAGATGCGTTAAAAGATCAGTTAACCAAGGAGCGGTCTAAACTTTCTGATGAGAGTAACCAACAAATCCCAGTGAGCGAAATACTTGCGAAATATACTGATTTGAAGGTAAAGATGGAGCTAGCTCTCCAAGCCTACACTTCTTCACAAGTTTCATTAGAAAAGTCACGTATTGAAGCGTACCGCCAACTTAAGTACTTAGTAGTCGTAGAGTCTGCTACTAAGCCGGAAGATAGTAAATATCCAGATGTCTACTATAATCTTGCACTTTTTGCTGTGTTAAGTGCGATGATTTACGCTATATCTAGAATTATTCTTTCCACTATCCGAGAGTTGAAGTAACGAATAACTGTGTAGGAACCTGTATATGAGTTTATCTGTTGAGTCGCCAATTAACCCATATGGTCGCAAAGGCATTATTTTGGCTGGAGGTACAGGTACTAGACTATACCCCCTTACTCAAGTTGTAAGTAAACAGTTGATGCCAGTTTATGATAAACCGATGATTTATTATCCTCTGGCTAACTTGATTATGGCTGGGATTCGAGAAATTTGTATTATTACCACTCAAGAAGAGCAGCATCGTTTCAAACGTTTACTCGGTGATGGTTCTCAATGGGGAATCTCGTTAGAGTACGTTACACAGCCATCTCCAGACGGTTTGGCGCAAGCTTTCATTTTAGCAGAAGAGTTTTTGGGTTCATCTCCGGCAGCGCTAATTCTAGGTGATAACTTATTCTACGGGCATGATCTCGTAAAATCTTTCCGTAATGCGAATAGTCAATCAGTGGGTGCTACTGTATTTGGCTATCATGTTGCTAAACCTGCAGCGTATGGGGTTGTGGAATTTGATAGAAGCGGGAAAGTGCTTTCTATTGAAGAGAAGCCCTCGCAGCCTAAGTCTAATTATGCAGTGCCAGGTGTCTATTTTTTTGATAACAAAGTGATTCAGTTTGCAAAAAATGTTAAGCCATCACACCGTGGAGAACTCGAAATTACAGATGTTATTGATCAGTACTTAAAGTCTGGTCAATTAAATGTCGAAGTTATGGGGCGAGGCACGGCTTGGTTAGATACAGGTACATTAGATGATTTGCTAGATGCCGCTATTTTTATCCGTGCGATTGAGCAACGACAAGGCTTAAAAGTGAATAGTCCGGCAGAAGTGGCTTATCGAATGGGATTTATTGGTGAAGAAGAAATTCGTAAGATCGCTGAACCACTGAAAAAATCCGGTTATGGGGGATACCTACTTGGTTTGTTGGATCAACAAGTATTCTAGGAGATAGTTGTTGCCTTTCTCCCTTGTCCCTTGGAGCTTGATGTTATGAAATTTATTGAAACTAAAATCCCGGACGTGAAAATTATTAAACCAACGGTATTTGGTGATGAACGCGGTTTTTTTATGGAGACATTCCGGACTTCACTGTTTAACGAAAACTGTGGTAAGCGCGAGTTTGTACAAGAGAATCACAGTAAATCGAGCCACGGTATTCTTCGTGGTTTGCATTATCAAACCGAGAACACTCAAGGAAAGCTTGTTCGTGTTGTATCGGGTGAAGTATTTGATGTTGCCGTTGATATGCGCCAAAGCTCGGCAACCTTTGGGCAATGGGTAGGAGTTCTACTTTCTGCGGAAAATAAGCGTCAACTCTGGGTACCAGAAGGTTTTGCCCATGGCTTCTATGTCATGTCAGGTGAAGCTGAGTTTATTTATAAGTGCACCGATTACTATAACCCAAGTAGTGAAGTATCTATCCGATGGGATGATTCTGAGATTGCGATTGAATGGCCACTGGTACGTGGATGCGAGCCAATCTTATCGGATAAAGACAAAGCGGGTTTGAGCTTTGTAGAGGCGCCAAAATTTAATGCATAGGCATATTTATATCTCTGTAGTTTCTCATGGCCATAGTGATTGGATTATTAAACTTAAAGCTTTAGAGCGATTGCAATGTTGTGAGTCAATTTCAGTGCTTTGTAGAGATAATTTAGGTGAATCTAGGTTGTCTGAATATTGTGAAGAGTTTGGAATAACGTACATAAAAAATAATAAACCATATGGTTTTGCTAAAAATAATAACTTGAATTATCAAGCAGCACTTGAGATTGGGCTTCAACCCCAAGATTATTTTTTATTATATAATCCAGATATTGACATTAGTAACGAGGCTATTAGTCAATTAGTTTGTGCCTGTGAGAGCGGTTCATTCGAGTTGGCAACTGTGAACTTATTTCTTAATGCTCGACGCAGTTGTTACGATGATAACTTGCGTTTATACCCTGAATTGTCGACCTTTTTTAAAAACTACTTGCTTAAAGATAGAAGCACCGTTGTTGATAAGGAAAATCTTACTAAACTCAGTAATATTGATTATTGGGCGAGTGGAGCATTTTTGTTATTCAAGGCTGAGTTATATCAACAGCTTGAAGGGCTGGATGAAACTTACTATTTGTATTGCGAAGATATAGATATTTGTAAGCGTGCGTTGAAACTAGGGCATCGCATTGAGTTTTTCAGTAGCATTGAAGCTATACATTATCGGCAGTGCAAAAGTCGAAAGTTTCTATCTAGAGAATTTTTCCTTCATGTTGAAAGTATATTGAAATACTCTTTGGCAAAGTGGAACTTACGATCATTTAAAAGTGGCTTAGTTAAATAGTGTGTTTGTCGCAAATTAAATTATATGGTGTGATGGTTTGGTACCATCCAGATCAAGCAACCATTACGTACACGCAACAATTGTCGCAATGGATAAGATTAATAGTTGTAGATAATACTGAACTTGCTATGCAACGTTTTGGACAACAAGATTTGTTGACAGCACATTATATAAATAACGATGGTAATCAAGGTATAGCGCACGCTCTTAATAAAGGAATACAGCATGTTCAAAGTGTTGAGAGTTCTGATACCGTATCGTCATGGTGTGTGTTGTTTGACCAAGATAGTCGCATAGACAAGGGGTTTATTGATCAATTGTCGACAGCGGTACAGCAGACAGATTCTGATGTTGCTGCTATTGCCCCAAGTTATTTTGACCAAAATTTACAACGTAAAGGTGCTGTTATTAAACTGAATAATGGTCGTCTTTATAGAACAATTCCTCAGGGGGAACAAAGGCTTCCTGCTAGCTACGTTATTTCCTCAGGTTGCTGTGTTAACTTATCCGCTTTTTCTATAGTGGGTGAGCACCGAACGGAACTGTTTATTGACTTTGTCGATATAGAATGGGGGTTACGCGCTGAAGCTAAAGGCTTTCGAATTGAGGTGATTCCACAGTTAGAAATGACGCATTACCTAGGTGATAGGCCTATTAGTGTCTTTGGTATTAAGTTTGTTAATCACTCACCATTAAGACACTACTATTATTTTCGAAATGCAATCTGGTTGTGCAAAAAAACTTATGTTCCTCTTGCTTGGAAGAGATGTGAGTTGTTGAAAATGCTCCCACGGTTTGCCGTATATGCATTGTTTAGTGATTGCCGAAGATCTCAGATAAAGCACATGACACAGGGTATTGTTCATGGTTTAGTAGGGATAACAGGTAAACTTTCTAAAGAGATAAAATAGCGTGCGAGTTTTAATAACAGGCAAATGTGGTCAACTGGCATGCGAGCTAGAGAAATCAGTGCCTGAGAATGTAGATATAATCACTTTTGATTCTCTTAAATTAGACATTACTAACCAGGCAATGGTTAATGAAGTACTGATTACACACTCTCCAGATATTGTGATTAATGCTGCTGCTTATACTGCAGTTGATCAAGCTGAAGTAGATAAAGAAGCGGCACATGCGGTAAATGAAAATGGAAGCAAATACTTAGCGTTAGTATGTAAAGAAATTGACGCACAACTCATTCATATATCTACTGACTTCGTGTTTGATGGGACTCAAACTACTCCATATCAGACTCACGATAAGCCTAACCCAATTAACATTTACGGGGAGTCAAAACTACAAGGCGAAACTAAAATCGGCCAGATTTTAGGGGAGCAAGCTATTATCATTCGTACAGCTTGGCTTTACTCTGTTAGTGGTAATAACTTTGTAACAACCATGCTGCGCTTGATGGCTGAGAAAGATCAGCTTAGTATCGTTTATGACCAAGTGGGTACACCAACTTGGGCGAAAGGCTTAGCAGAAATGATCTGGGCCTTAGTTCAGGCACAAGGGACAAGAAACAAGAATCAAGACACACTTTTGTGTGAAAGAGCCTTGAACTTTGAGCCTACAATCCTTCATTGGACTGATGCGGGAGTTGCGTCTTGGTATGATTTTGCAGTTGCAATTCAAGAATTAGCCCTTAAGAAAGGCTTACTTGATAAAGCTATTCCTATTCGTCCGATTCCAGCGAGTAGTTACCCAACATTGGCGAAACGCCCAAATTTCAGTGTAATGGACAAAGTCTCTGCAGAAATGGCAAGTGGTGTTGAAACCAAGCACTGGATGTCACAACTTTCCATAATGATGGATGAACTAAAAATATTAAGATCGAAATAAAAGTTAATAGTGGGCTGCTTCACTTCTTAAAGTAAAGATGCACCTTTTAGCGCATATTATAAATACAAACTATTTTAACTTTTAACTTTTAACTTTTAACTTTTAATTATGACTCAAAAACAACGTAATATATTAGTGACAGGAGGTGCCGGTTTTATTGGTGCTAACTACGTTCACTACTGGCTTAACCAATATCCAAACGACAAAATAGTTGTTTTGGATGCTTTGACTTATGCTGGAAATCGAGACAACTTAACTCCAGTAGATAACCACGATAATTTTACTTTCGTACATGGTGATATTTGCAATAGCCAATTAGTTGAGACCTTGCTGAGTAAATATCGTTTAGACACTATTGTTCATTTTGCTGCAGAGTCTCATGTTGACCGGTCGATTACAGACCCTGATGCTTTCATTGAAACCAACATCTTAGGCACTTATAGCCTACTCAAAGCGGCTAAGAAGGTGTGGATTGATGAGCCTAAATCGGACGGGAAATTACCTTTACCGCATCGCTTTCACCATGTGTCAACCGATGAAGTATATGGAACACTAGAACCCAACGCTCCCGCATTCACTGAAGAAATGGCCTATGCACCGAACTCACCATACTCTGCCTCTAAGGCAGCATCCGATCACTTAGTACGTGCTTATCACCATACTTATGGCCTTGAAGTAACAACATCTAACTGCTCAAATAATTATGGTCCTTATCACTTCCCAGAAAAGCTGATCCCACTGATTATTACCAATATTTTGCATGATAAACCATTGCCAATTTATGGTGACGGGCAACAAGTTCGTGACTGGTTATATGTAGCCGACCACGCTCGCGGTATCGATCTGGTACTGAACAAAGGCCAGTCAGGTGAGAGTTACAATATCGGTGGTCACAATGAATGGACGAATATCGATATTGTCGAAGTCGTCTGCAAACTGATGAATGAGTATTTTATTGACTCTTCTTTACTCTCTACTATTAACTTCCCACTTTCTAGCTCTGAACTAAAAAGAAAGTTTCCTCAGGCAACCTCAGCCGCTGAAGGAAAAAGTGAGTCATTAATCACCTTTGTTACTGATCGAGTAGGCCATGATCGCCGTTACGCGATTGATGCAACTAAGACTAACAATGAACTAGGCTACCAACCGAAAGAGAGCTTTGAAACGGGCATCAAGGCAACGGTTGAATGGTACTTGACTAATAGTACGTGGTGGAGGCCTTTACTATAATGGCATTATATTTCCTCAATAATGAATGTATCCACAGCCATTGGGGATGCACGGAGTCAATGACGCGTCTGTTTGGGTACTCAAACCCAGAGAGTAAACCCATGGCTGAATTATGGATGGGAGCACACCCCTCCGCTTCTTCTTCTATAGACGTAGATGGGGAAAAGGTTCTACTGAAAGACATTATCTCTTCTCAGCCCGAGCTATACTTGGGAGCTGATGCGAGTGCGTGTTTTGAAGAACGACTTCCTTATCTATTTAAAGTGCTTTCTGCACGCACTCCGCTTTCAATCCAGTGTCATCCTGATAAAACCCAAGCGATAGAGGGTTGGAAACGAGAGAATCAGTTAAATATCCCTTTAAACGCGCCGCATAGAACCTATAAAGATAATAACCATAAGCCAGAGTTAGTCTATGCACTAACACCGTACAAGGCCCTCAATGGCTTTCGTCCTATCGCTGAAATTGTAAGCTTGTGGCAAGGCTTAAAGCTGACTGATTCAGGTCTAAGCCAGCAGCTTGATAAGCTAATGGCACTGAATTCTTCTGCTGGGTTAGAGGCGTTTTATCAGTACTTGATGACAATGCGTGAACCTGCAGCATTTGTTCATAAAGTCGTAGAGTCTTGCATTGTTGCGCTAGATAGTACTGCGCTAACCTCTACTCAAAAGGAAGCATACCAGCTGCTGCTTCTTTTAAATGAATACTATGAAGATGATATCGGTGTTTTAAGCGGGTTACTACTGAATTATGTTGTGTTGAAGCCAGGTGAAGCGATGTTCCTGAAGGCGCGTACACTTCATGCTTATTTATCTGGAACGGCATTAGAGCTAATGGCGAACTCTGATAATGTTATCCGTGGTGGATTAACTCCCAAGTTCGTTAATATAGAAGAACTGATGCAAACAGTCAGTTTTGAACCATTACATAGTGAGCAGATTAAATTCCCCTCAGCGGTAAGCGGTCCTTTTGAGGCTTATCAAGTTCCCGCCCGAGACTTTAAATTAACGATTGCTTCGATAGGCTTAGAAGTCGTGGAATATTGCTCTTCTCAAGCTGACATTTTGTTTGTAATTGAGGGGAGTGTTCAGGTAATAGTTTCTGTGGAAGAGACGCTTACACTTCAGTTAGGTGAGAGCTGCTTTGTCCCAGCGTGCACAAATCAATATCAACTGCAGGGAGCAGGTAAAGTCGCCATTGCTTCATGTGGGTTATAATTTAGCTTTGGAAAAATAATAATGATTCAACCAGTAATAATGTCAGGTGGCAGTGGGTCAAGGTTATGGCCACTTTCACGCAAGCAACACCCTAAGCAGTTTCTCGCATTAGTCAGTGATAACACAATGCTTCAAGATACGGTGCTTCGTCTCGATGGATTGGATGTTTCTAACCCAACTATCATCTGTAATGAAGGGCACCGCTTTATCGTTGCAGAGCAGTTGGACGAAATTGGTAAGCTTGGCGGTGAAATTATTCTTGAGCCTCAAGGTCGCAATACCGCTCCTGCGATTGCTTTAGCTGCCTTGAGTGCGATTAGTCAGCAGCAAGATCCATATCTACTAGTATTAGCTGCGGATCATGTAATCAGAGACAATCAAGCCTTCCATCAATCAGTACTGTTGGCACTTGAGTGCGCAAAAGAAGGCAAACTAGTAACCTTTGGCATTGTTCCAGATAAACCAGAAACTGGATATGGCTATATAAAAGCTGGTGATAAGTGTGAAATGTCTGGCTGCTACGAGGTAAATGAGTTTGTCGAGAAACCCAATCTTGCTACTGCAGTGCAATACCTTGAGTCAGGAGACTACTACTGGAACAGTGGTATGTTTTTATTCAAAGCAAGTAGCTACCTTGCAGAATTAGAAAAATACTCACCGGGTATTTTAAAGTCTTGTCAAGCTGCAATCCAAGGTGCCAATAAAGAATCTGACTTTACTCGTTTGGATAACGATGCATTCTTGACTAGCCCGGATGATTCAATTGATTACGCCATCATGGAACAAACTAAATTAGCGGCTATGGTACCGCTAGATGCTGGTTGGAGTGATGTGGGCTCTTGGTCGTCAATTTGGGATGTTTCCGAAAAAGATGAGTTTGGGTGTAGTTTACGTGGCGATGTTAAAACGATTGATGTGCACAATAGTTTAATCGACGCGCGAGATAAAATGGTAGCAGCAATAGGTGTTGAAGATTTAGTCATTGTTGAAACCAGTGATGCAGTCGTTGTTGCCGACCAATCGCGAGTGCAAGACATTAAGCGAGTTGTCGATAATCTAAATGCTGAGAAGCGCAGTGAATCTAAAGAGCATAGAACTATTTACCGACCGTGGGGCCACATAGAACTATTACAAAGCGGTGAGCGATACAAATCTAAACAGGTCACTATAAAGCCTCGCTCTAGCTTATCTTTGCAGAAACATTACCACCGCGCTGAGCATTGGATTGTTGTGTCGGGTACTGCGCGAGTAACATGTGATGAGCAGGTTACAGTAATTACTGAAAATCAGTCGACTTACATTCCGGTTGGGGCAGCACACCGAATAGAAAATCCAGGCAGTATCCCTCTTGTTATGATTGAAGTTCAAACGGGCTCATATATTGGTCTAGATGATATTATTCGTTTAGAAGATCTGTACGGTTTCGAACAAGATAAGTTTTAATTCTTTGGCCATGTGAACTGAATAAAATTGACCTAAAGGGAACAATAATGTCAAAAACTCAATTAGCAACAAACGAAGTTATTGAAAACAGTGGTATCAGCTTTGGTACTAGCGGTGCTCGAGGTTTAGTCGTTGATTTTTCTTCAGACGTTTGCGCGGCGTTTACTCATGCATTCATTTCAGTAATGAAAAGCTCATGGCAGTTCGATACCATTGCCATCGCAATAGATAACCGTCCTAGTAGCTATGCCATGGCAATGGCGTGTGCTGAGGCCGCTAAACAGCGCAATATCTCTGTCGAATATTATGGTGTAGTACCCACTCCGGCTTTAGCATACTCCGCAATGCAACGTAATATTCCATCTATTATGGTAACAGGTAGCCATATTCCTTTTGATCGTAATGGGTTGAAATTTTATCGCCCAGATGGAGAGATCAGTAAACAAGACGAGCAAGCGATTTTATCTGTTAATGCAGCGTTTTCAACAGTAGATGATCTTACAGAGTTGGATACGGATTTAAGTGCTGCAGATGAGTATATTAAAAGGTATACATCAATTTTTGATTCTAATGCTCTAGCTGGTAAACGTATCGGTATTTATGAACACTCGAGTGCCGGCCGTGACTTGTACCATAAAATATTTTCTGCTTTAGGCGCAGAAGTGGTTGCTTTAGAGAGAACAGATACATTTGTCCCCATTGATACCGAAGCCGTGGGTGAAGAAGACAAAGAGAAAGCAAAAGCTTGGTCAAAGCAACACCATTTAGATGCCATTTTCTCAACTGATGGCGACGGAGATCGTCCACTTGTTGCTGATGAAAAAGGAAACTGGTTGCGTGGTGACATCTTAGGCTTGCTGTGCGCGGATGCTTTAGAAGCAGACGCTCTTGCGATCCCTGTTAGTTGTAACACGGCGGTCGAGCTTTCTGCTAAGTTCAATAAAGTTATTCGGACTAAGATTGGCTCACCTTATGTTATTGCCGAGTTTGCTGTGTTGGCACAAGAGTACAATCGTGTCGCTGGCTTTGAAGCAAATGGTGGATTTTTGCTTGGCAGTAGCATTCAAGTTGGAGGGCACGAGCTGAAAGCATTACCAACTCGTGATGCAGTTTTGCCTGCGATTATGGTATTGGCTACCCTGTTTGATGACTCTCTATCTAGCAAAGTTGCGCAACTTCCAGAACGGTTTACCGCGAGTGACCGAGTTCAAAACTTTGCTACTCAGCGCAGTCAACAGATAATATCGGATGGTCTAAGTAACCCGCAGCGGTTGCTTAATCGTTTACAATGGGTTGATGAAGTAGTAGACGCGACAGACAACACCGATGGTTTTAGAATGTCGCTAAAGTCAGGCAATGTCATTCATTTAAGGCCTTCGGGGAACGCTCCTGAATTACGGTGTTATGCTGAGGCTGATACTGAGCCTCGGGCTCAAGAGTACGTCTTAAAAACTCTATCCGCCGTGGAAGCTTTGTCTTACCATAGCGAATAGCATTCAATAAGATAATTAGGATAAATATGGACTCAGTTTTAGTTATTGGCTTTGGTTACAATCAGTGGAATACCAAGGTGAGAGAGTTGTTTGATGTATCAACTCAGGTTCACGTCATTGATTTTGAGCAACCTGTTAAGCAACAACAAATTGCTCACATTACCTCGCAAGTGGATCAGATTATCGTTTTCATTTGTTCGCCAGAAAACTATATCGCGAGCGCGTTGCCAAAACAGCATGGAGACTTGCTTGATAACTTAGAGTCCTTATCCGGTTCATGGAACCAACAAGGGCAACAATTATTACAATTAACCCTACAACATAGACAAAAAACGGTAGTAATAAGTGAAGAGTTGGTGTGTGGTTTTTCAGCTGAGCAGTTCTCCAATTTAAATATAACCTCATCGCCATCGAGTGTGGACCCAGCAGTACTGTTTAGTCGTCATGTATTGGCGACACATACGTTGATCGCGTCTGCTTATTTAGGAGAAGATCACGTTAACCTATGTGATTATGAAGAGCTATTGGCATTGAGCCACCTAAAATCAAACACTGAAAGCTACCGTAATCGATTGTTGGGTGTATTAACTGATGTGTTTGTGCGAAAGACAGATTTGTTAAGCCAGTTAACGAGTTTAAAAGCGGAAAATAATCATAACGCTAATGAATTGAACTCAATTCTGCAAAAAGTAGAGCTGCTGCAGCAAGAACTAGAATGCACGCAAGATGAAAATGAACGACTTACCGCTGAATTAGTGGAAAAAACTCAGCAGTTCAATGCATCTGAGAGCAAAGTAAGTGAACTGTGTAGTGAAAATGAACTAGCTTTACTGCAAGTTCAACAACTACAAGAGGAGTTGGAGCAAACGCATTTGAACAGCAAATCGTTATCTGAAGATAAATTGCAAAAAATCGCTCAGTTGGAAAGTGTTTGTAGTGAACGAAGTAGTGAAAATGAACTAACTTTACTACACATTCAACAACTACAAGAAGAGTTGAAGCAAGCGCATTTAAGCAGTAAATCGCTATCTGAAGATAAATTGAAAAAAATTGCTCAGTTGGAAAATGTGTGTAGTGAACTAAATAGTGAAAATGGACTAGCATTATTACAAATTCGTCAGTTGCAAGAAGAGCTAGAACAAACTCATATCAATGTTAAATCCTTATCAGAAGAAAAATTGCAAAAAATCGCTCAATTAGAAAGCAGTTACAGCGACCTTGATAGTGAGAATGAATTAGTGTTATTGCAAGTTCATCAACTGAAAGAGGAACTGGAACAAACTCAACAGCATGCCAAATCATTATCTGAACAGAAGACGCTACAAATCGCTCAGTTGGAAAGAGACCGTAAGGACTTGAATAATGAACGTGAGTTGACAAATTTTCAGATTGAGCAATTACAAAAAGAGCTAAAACTAGAGCGCTTAAACCTTCAAGACGTCTCTGCTAATAAAGTAGCTTTGCAAGAGTTTACAAAACTACAATCTCAGTTTGATAGCCAACTAGAGGAGCTAAATACCCAGAAGAAACGAGTTGTTCAGCTAGGTACAGAAAAAGATGAGCTCTCTAGTGAACATGAGCTTGCATTGCTACAAATTCACCAATTACAAGATGAGTTAGAGCAAACGCACTTAATGTCGACGAATAAAGTCTCATTAGAAGAGTATTCAAATCTAAAAGCTCAGTGTGATAGTCAACAAGCTGAGTTAGAATCTGAACAACAGAAAGTCACTGTATTGGAAGTAGCTCAAAATGAACTGAGCGGTGAAAATGAGTTGGCGTTATTACAAATACATCAGCTGCAAGAAGAGCTGGAGCATTACTACATAAAGTCAGTAGAAGCGCAATTAGATAATAAACAGTTACAAGTACTGCATTATGACGTGCCACAGACAACGTTGAGTCTGTTAAACATGTTAGATAGACCAATAGCCTAGTTATATGCTTTCTGGTTCTTCTAAAAAGTTAGTGATTCTTGACCCCGGGCTTAAGGGTTTGAGCGGACATCATGTGGCTGTTCTCGATACATTGTCTGCGCTCCGCGATAAGTTATCGATTCAGGTTTGGTGTAACAATACAGCAAGTGAAGGAGTTTTAGATAAAGTAGCTAATCTAGGTTTCACTGCAAAGCTGTTTTTCTCGAGCGAGTTTTATGGTTATTTATTTGAACCTGCGAGTCTTGCCAAATTAGCCCCTCAACTTAACCAGTTGGTTGCTGAGTATTGCCGAGCGTTGGTTGATATTGGTAGTGACAATCAAACGACGATTCTAATGCATACGCTAGACTGGTATCACCTGTGGGCTTTTTCTTTGGCTATGCAACAATATGAGCGAAAACATGGGGTGTTGCTAAGTGAAATCTCATTGATGCTTATGTTTAATCCGCTTGGCGATAGTGGGCAGGATTTGTGCGTAACCCCTATTTATAGTTCAGCATGTCGAAACTTGTTAAAGCACACAAATATTACATTCTACGCCGCTGATTATGAAATTGCCCATGATGTATCATCGCTGTTGGAGCTAGATGAAATACTGCCCATACACCCTTGTGTAGTCACAAGTGTAGATCCACACCAATTACAACAGTTAAAAAGGGAGCAGGGAGATTATCTACTGTTATATTGCGGTGATGCCAAAGCAAACAAGGGGTTTAACGCGCTTCCACAGCTTTTAGCCCAATGTTTGTCGGTAAAAAATAGTTCAACTCAATACGTGATCCATTATACCAATCTCAGTGATGACCCCCAGCTTTCAGAAACAGAAACAGAGTTAGAGTTGTTCGCAGGGCAAGATAGTCGAGTTGTTATCAAAAAGGGGTTTCTTGATGATATAAAGATCAACAAATTGATCGCAAATTGCCGTGCATTAATCTTAAATTACGACTCTCAGGTTTACCAAAATAAAACCTCTGGTATCATTTGGCTTGCTGCAAGATATAACACTCCACTCTTATTAAACACGCAGAGTTGGCTGGAAAGAGAAGCTAAGCGTTTGGGTTTACCACATTGTCAGCTGACAAATGAATCATTAGTCAATATAGGTAGCTCCATAAAGGCGTGTGGCCTGAGCGGAAGAGATAGCCAATATAAACAGCAGTTGTTTGCTTCATTTTCTGATTGGTTGTTAGATAGAGTATTGAAATGAATTAACTAGCCATAGTGAAGGGATTATGCTGGATACAATTACATGTTTATTTGAAAGATCTAATAAACCACAGCTGGGGCATGTGGTTTGGCTAGGTTGCGGCTTGGCGAATGATGCGAACAGCATTTGCGCTTTAAAACCAACTAAATTGGTGTTAGCGGAAGCAATTGAAGAGCTAACAAATAAGCTTGAAAGACGTTTTCAAGGTAGTAATATTGTTGATATAGTTAACTATTGTATCAGTTCAGATGGCAAACCAACGGTCTTTTTTCACACACAGCCGCGTAAATTTTCCAGTTTACAAGAGCCAACAGGTCTCGTTAATTATTACCCTAATACGGTTGTTGATTCGGTGTTTGAGCACCCGACTATATCCGCCAACTCCCTGCTATCTAGCTATGAGCTAAACCCTAACTATTTCAATGTGTTAATTCTGGAACTCAATGGCTATGAGCAAGCCTTAGTTCCCCACATTGAAAAGCAGTACTTACATCAATTTGATGCGATCGTAATAGCGCAAACAATTCACTATGATGTAAGCAATAAAGAACAGCTTGAGCAAGAAATGGATCAATTGGCTTTTCAATTAACCGACAGTGAAGGTTCACATCGCGCTTACCTTAGAAATGATACCCAGTTAAGGGTTCAACTGCTCGAAAATCTGCATCTAGAGTTTCAAGAAAAGCAAAAACATCTTGAGTCTGACAATGAAATACTCTTTATAGAGAAGGGTTCATTGGAAGCGCAGATCGCGCAGCTTCAACAAAACAATCAAGATCTTAATGAAATAAATGAGAACGCTGTAGCTCACATACACCAGTTGCTAAATGATAACGAGCAACTGGAAGCGAAAGAGTCTGAGCTTTTATCTAGCATTGCGTCTTTAGAATCTCGCCTCTCGAACTTAGAATCGAGTAACTCGTCTCTAGAAACTTACAACTCGGATCTAATCAAAGAGAACGCAGATCTTACCAGGGCTAAGAAAACTGTAGAGCAGGAAAGAGAACAGTTAAAAGTAGAAAGTGGCAAGGTTCAAGGGGAAAGGGATAAGGCACAAGGTGAGCGAAATCTAGCTCAGTCGAGAGTTAATGAACTTACGCAGCAATTAGAGCAGCACAAACAGCAATCAGAAGCAGAACAGTCTGAGCTTTTGTCTCGCCTCTCGCAGCTAGAATCGAATAACTCCTCTCTAGAAACTCGCAACTCGGATCTCATCACAGAGAACGCAGAGCTCACCGAAGTTAAGAAACTTGTAGAGCAGGAAAGAGAAAAGTTAAAAGTAGAAAGGGATGAAGCAAAGTCCCAAATTGAGAGTAAAGTAAAGCTGCTAGAGGAAGTGACTAAGCGCGCTGAGAAAGAAGAAGCTGAATTTGTCTCTAGACTTTCAACTCTCGAATCTGAGCTTGAAGAACGCACTAAACAGCGTGACAGCGAGCATAAATGGCATCAAGAGAATAAGAATTGGGCCGAGTCACTAAATAAACAGATTGAGCAATTAAAAACAGATCTAGCTGAAAAATCACGTAGTGCCAGCTTAGGGCAAAAAATGCTCGCCAAAGCCCAGATTGACTTAGATCACCTTCGCGAGTCTTACGCTGACAAAGTGCAATCTGAAAAAGAACTGGTGGAGTTGGTACGCGAGCTTCGTGAAAAACTCACACTTGCCTCAAAGTACTACATCAAGTTGCAGCAAGAGCACCCAGAGCTTATATCCTCGCAAACGCAAGAGATCTGACTATGCCATCAAGCTTTGAATTGTTTAAGGAGCAACTGGACGATGCCATTGGTTTGATTGAAGGCGCCGACGTTGTAGAGCAAACAGAACTAAACCTGCCGACTACGGCAAACGAACTGGTTGATACCCAGTCACTGATTGCACGCTGCGAAAGTGTATGTAATATACACCAGCCTAAAAAGCCGGTTATTCGCATTATTCACCATTTGGCATGTAGTGGTGATAGACTTATTTCTAAATGCATTTCGGCAATGCCAAATGTGTATTTGCTGAGCGAAGTGCATCCATATACGGATTTTGCAATAGGCAAAGACAAGTCAAATTATGCACCTTCAGATATAGCTTCTTTAGCCAGAGATGCGGGAATTCCTAAGCAAAGAGAGCTAGCCCGAAAATTGTTTAAACAGTCTATTGACAGTGTTTATAGGCACCTAGCAAACCAAGGTGGGGACCTGGTTTTGTTGGAAGATATCAAAGTAAGTATTCTGAAAGAGGAATTAATCCACAAGCAGAGTGAATTAATAAAACTTTTGGAACAGGATTATGATATATCATCTATTCTTATAATTCGAAATCCAGCTGATACATATCATGACATTTTTAAAGAGCAAGATAGTAAATCAGGTTTTCCCTCTTTTTCTGAGTATTGCCTTCGTTACAAAAAATATTTAGATCATTACCCTAAAGATAGAGTTTTCTCTGAAGAGAATGTAATACAAGAACCTCAAGCATATTTAAAGTCCATTTGTGAGTTACTGCAGTTGACTTTTAACAGTATGTTTGAGGATATAGTTAATCCAATTGCCATAACGAAGCGAGAAGAAATAAATAGCTTGGTCTATTCAAAAGGTTTACCTAATAATACTGCACTTGAACTAGAAAACCTTAATAAAAGCTTATATCAATTTGGTATTGACTTAATTTCTTCTAAATTGGCTCAGAGCCAAATACCAGGTGTTCAGCTTACATTAGATGCACCTTTAAATATAAATGCTTGTGTCAAAAAGCAACGTAGGCTTGTTATCGTTCTTGCGGGTATGCGCCACTGTGGGTCGACCGCTCTATTTAATATTTTAAGGCTGTTAATTCAAAAAGCAGGCTTTTCATTGTTCTCTTGTTATTCAGAAAGAGAGGAATTTTCAGAGCTTAAAAAGGTTAATTTTGAGGTTGTCTTGATAAAAACTCACGAGTTACGAACTGATATCAGAGAGTTTGCGAATGTCGTTATTACATCCGTTCGCGACCTGAGGGATGCTGTAGCATCGAGTAAACGAAGAGGCTTCCCTATGCTGGAGCGTGTCGGAGG